>Ga0307510_10000099_pt1 | contig 66859 bp, 84 predicted proteins | sample 12_EM_MG_FD_207224 | JGI IMG/M metagenome (GOLD analysis project Ga0307510, IMG submission 207224) | Populus trichocarpa ectomycorrhiza microbial communities from riparian zone in the Pacific Northwest, United States - 12_EM | ecosystem: Host-associated > Plants > Roots > Unclassified | place... | reverse complement strand
GTCGTTAAACTTTCGTTAGTAACGATTGCAGCACTGTATTGGTGACAGGCCCATCTCTCTCACATTTCCTGGGCATGACCATCAAATCTCTCTCCTGTGCACTCCTTCTTCTTGCGGCCTTGACGCAGGCACATGAGGGCCATTCCCATGAGCCCGCCTCTGGCGATGCAGCTCAATATGCTCAGCGACATGTACGTGCGTTTTTCACATGTCATGCGACATTCCGTTTTGAATGAGAATCGATCCTGCTAGATGGCAACTGAGCACCATATGTACGCAAGCACGTAGTATCGCGCTCGTCGAGATTCTGACCCATTGCGACAGAGAGTCATTTGACCTCCCAAGCTTCTTCCTGCTACATGACCTCAATGGGTACGTTCACAACAACTGAATCTTTATTCGTTCTGAAGATTACTAGGGATGGAGTATGGGATGTAGAGGAAGTCGAGGCGATATATGGCGTCCACCACGTATACTCGCAGAAGAAATCAAAGGTAACTGCGATCGTTCTCCCATAATGTCGTGTGCCAATTGCTTTGCCACGTATAGGACGACGAAGAGCATCAGAGGAAGGCCAAGGTAATCGTCGATACCGTTTTCGATGCCATCGACAAGGACAAAGACGGAAAAATCACCCTGTCCGAGTTCGAGGCTGCAGGCCTCGCGGCACTTCCCAACTTCGACGAGCTCGGTGCGGAGGGCCACCACTACGATGTGGAGAGCGGTGCGTACCGGCCTTTGCTTCACCTTCTCTCTCTTATCAAAATTCAAATAGAGTTCTTCCTCCATCACGAAGGTACGCGCGACACGAAGGATTGCGTTTCCAACCAACCTCTCATGGCCTAACCCCACTATCAGAGCAGTACCACAGCACGCCGGAAACGCAGGACGCGGCGTCTTACAACCACCCTGAAGACATAGAACATTTCTCGCATCACGAGGCCATCGAGCTCAAAGAAGCCGAACGGGAAGCGATCTATCAGGGCATCTCTGTGGAAGAAGCGCTTGCCCAGCACGCTGAACCCCCGCCCTCTGAAGAACACCCAGCGGAAGAGGCTGGTCAGGAAACTCCCAAGAAATTCGAACGACAAACTCCTCCGGAACAGCAAGATCCAGCTGTTCGCTTCCGCCAGGCAAAGGCCGAGAGTGAGGCCTATGGCGAATGGGGTTCTGGTGAGGGTGGGTACAAGTCGCCGTCGAGTCCCTCCGAGAGGATGCGGAAGAATCTTCCCTACAAGGTAATGTTATTTTTTCGTGTAACCACTGTTGGAGATTGACATAGGAGCATATGCAGTATAAGTTCCGCCGGAGCTGGGGCGATTTTTAGTGTTCATGTTGCGTCATTCCGGGGTATTTCGTGACAATATTTATTCGTTCGTTCTATGGCTTTTCGGAACAAAGTCCTGTTAGCATCATTTAATAAAAAGTCTCTTCTTGACTGATGATATGCTACAATGTAGTAAGGAATCTAAATTGGTTGTAGTCACTATGGAACTGCAAATATCCCAGGATAGGATGGTTGGGGTGGGGTGCAGGGCTTATCGTGATTCAAACATATCGATCAACAAACCACGCTCGACTTCATCCCAGTCAATATTACCCCCACTTGAATAGATGCTCTCGTAAGTCGCGACACTCACGCTTGAGAAAAACGGTACGAGGTCGCGAATGGAATCGATTTGACGTAGGTGAGTGAGCATCGGACGGCGAAGCATCCGAGGGTTTGACCCAGGTGTGGGGAGGGCGCTGAAAGCTGCGACTGCAGAGTTTTGGGCGCTTTCCTGCCAAGTACATGGGGTTTAACGCACATAATTCAGGGTGTTGACACCGAAAACTAACCTGAGGCGGTGGCAATCCTCCAGCAATTTCCGAGAGTTGATCGAGCATTGCTGCTGGAGCAATCTCATCTGGTCGATAGACAGCGTCAATTGTGTCTGTGATGAAGACCCATTGGTGCCTGGTCGCTCCACTGAGCCAACAATGAAGGTATGGAAGAAATGAAAGATTACATTTGGAACTCCTCCGTTTGAAGAGCAAGGAGAAGATCGACGAATTTGCAAACTGAGAGAATCAGGGCCAGTGCTTCTGAGCCATCCAAGGGAACGTCGATCATCGTTTGCTCCAGCAGCCGATACTGCGAATAGTTAACATAACTGACGGAATCAGACAAAATACAGTTTGGTACTCACCATTTCCGATAATATGACGGGCCAGAAGCTGTCCAGGTTGTGCTGGCTGAGTCTACACATGAGAACCCGAACGCAAAGATAGACCTCGGCTTGAACAACGGGAGCAGATGTGTTCTTCAGAGTGTCGACCAGCTTCTCTTGGATCGTCGGAAGCGAAGTCAAGAATTGATTCTTCTCACCACAGAGCAAGATATACGATATTCTCCGCAGGTTCATGGATCGAAGCTGATTTTCCGTCTCCCGGTTGGTAAAGATGTTTGTAGATGGTGTGGAAGTCACTTTGGCTACTCGGATTCGGAAGGGTGTCAAACAAGCAATGGACTGAGAACCAAGCTACTCACTGAGGAAATCCGCGAAAACGCTCTTATCTGCATCAACCCAAGCTTGAATAATGGCCCGGAAATCCGTCCCAGCCTCCACTGAGCATGTAAAAAAGCGGTTGTCGTTGATAATGTCAGAGATCGCCCCTCGCCAAGTTTTGATCGCGACAGAGATCCGAGTCATTTCTCGCAGTATCGTAGATATCGTAGGGTCAACGTCTAGTGGCCTGCTCTATAGTCAGCCCAATGACGAAATCGCATCGATACGTTTGTCAAGTACCGGCTTTTAATCTTCAAAGCTGGCGACACGATATAATACATTATGTTGGTACAAAGTGTCAGGACACGGTCATTGTCCACTAGAAACTTGCGTAGCCGAGGCAAAGCAGTGTCACCGATGTATTGAACGACGTGCGAGGCCTAGGGAAATAAGTATGAAGTGCGTCTACTAAGGGTGAAACTTATACCTGGTCCACCCGCTCGACACCAGGAGGCGGGGAAGTGGGTCTTGAGCTTGGTTTCTCGTCCAGCCTTAAGTCTGAGGGTACTACCGCGGCCGTGAACATAGACCTCACCGAAGATTACAAACTCACCTCTTGGTATGGGGGAATCCCGACCATTTGACGCAAGACCGTCTTTGTTAATGCGTCGAGCCCAATAATTTGTGTCTGTACTCCGGTTGACGGATACCACTGTTGCGTCGAGGAGTTTCCCGTATGTTTCCTAAGCCAGAAAGTCTGTCTGTCATTGAAGAGCACAAAACCTATAAAAATACCTGAAGATCTTTTCGTATTCGCCTATCCTCCAAAGCTGTTGTCTGCGTTATCTTGTCTGCCAGTATAGAAACACATCTGAGTTGTAACAGTCAGACTATGCAGGATGAGCGACGACGTGTGGCATACCGTAAGGTCGGGAAAACCTGTGGCCTGGAATCTTTGATGTTGCTAATGACATCCTTTGCTAGCTGCAAGAAGCGATGCCAAACCTGCACGGCAAGCGGCCCTTCAAGTTCTCCGAGATAGTTCTCCAGGAACCGGAATAAAACGCCATCGGATCTAGTCACGATTCAGTGGGGGAAAGAATCCAATTCCCGTGGTTACATACAAGTTTGGATTGATGACTTGTTTTCGATTCCTGTCAGACAGCCCACTGACGCGACATGAGATACTTTCACATATCATGTGAACAACGTTGTGAGCACTGGCTGCAAGAGTGTCGACGAGTTCAAATGCTGGTATAACCGGTAACGCTGGCGCCTGTCAAATTCGTGGGTATCATTGTTCAAGAAAGGTACCACTCGAGCCCACCAGTTTCTCTGCGTTCCAAGACTCAACGATAGACTCTAAAACTTCTGCAGAATGGAGGCGAAAGAAGTGCTCGAGTACTCGACGACAACGTGTCCGCGTTTTAGCACAGATCAGAGACAACATTTCATGTTTGGGGGTTGAAGTGTGTGGTTTGGCCTGTGACGTGGCAGCCCAGATGGTATAGAGGACATGTACAGCCCCATGCAGAGAACGATACCCCGGTGAACGGACCTGCGACCAATGATTACTTGATCAGCACGGATTTTAATAGCAACGGACCGTTAGCTGCTCTTCCAGATTGGTCGGAACAGATTCGGATGAGAAAACACTTGTCACCATCCCCAAGATTCCTGCGGATTCTACTCCTGGAGGTTTCTCTGCTGGAATATCGTCCTCGTCTGCGTTACCAGTGTCGGTTGTTGAAAGGCTGAAAAGAACCAATCGCTCTAGGGTATTAAGAAGCATGATAAATTCGGCATCCGTTGTGGTTGAACGGAAATCATGGTGATCATGACCTTCTCTGAGTGCTCTGCGAAGGTCGTCCAGTCGAATGCGTAAGTTTTTGCAAATACAGCCACCCAGTGGGGAAACAAGGGACTGAAGCGCGTGATGAAATTGGGGAACTACCATAAGAACGAAATCCAACCAGTGTTGTAAGACCCCAATGTTTGAGGGGGAATTGATACCGTCCATTAAGGTGTGCAGGAGAAGCGGGTGAACCGAAAGCGTATGGAGGTCTTCTGACTTGTCAAGAGCCAAAGGTTCCAGTGACGCGTCAGCAGCAACGCCCTTGTTTGGGCGTGGGACACCTGGATCCTGCATTGCAGAGATAACCGAATGCAGGAGATGGAGAAGCTTGTTTTGTAACTCCAACCGATGTGTATGGACAGAGACGTATAGTTTTCCGATAACGGCGGTCTGAACATTCTGCAGAGAAGGAGGGTCAATCTCTCCACGCGCGACGATAGCTTGTAAGAGGTCGATAGCGGTGGACTGTATGAGAATGTTCATAGGCACCATAGCCTCAACGCGCTTTATTTTACATTCCGATTGTAGGAAACTAGGTAGGGATGAGTCTCAACACCTTAGGTATTAGAGTCTGGCACGTACCGAGTCAACACTTCTAAGAGAACGTCCTGGTAGGTGACGTCGGGGTCGGTCAATCCGGCTATAAGGAAGCTAACGTCACAAGTCCGACCATTGAGGGAGAAGCGATGGAACTCACCGGACAATATTCGCTCAACGAGCTCAGAGCTGTGTGACTTTCGGACCATGCTCATCCGGGCAGTTTTTCCGAACCCTTGGCCCCCAAATTTGACGACCGATAGTAAGGTCTCTAATAGGTAATTGACATATGTCTGGTCGAATGGACGCTCATAAGAGAAGCTTTGCAGCTGCTTCCCGTTGATCCTTGTTGCCGAGGGGATCCGTCTCACCGAAGGGTCCAAGAGGTCGTACAAAATGGGGTCCAGTACGCTGAAACAAGAAGACAGATTAGATGAGGGTAGGTAGAAAGAGTGACGTAGTGTACCGTAGGTAGGACCTGAGGCTACATCGCATCCAGGTCTCCCCGATTCGACGAAGGCCAGGATCGTCACTCTTGAGAGTGTCCAGAATAATCATCAGTGGAACTTTCAACGAAAACCCGGGGATATTGCTGTCCTCTATGAGATGCGTCAATAGCTGTACCCAGTATTGGAACAAGGGGGAGCGGACTACCTGTTAATCTCCACAAAGCTCCGAATGCATGGTATGAGGCCTCTCTATCCATGTAATCGGGAGAGGTGAGAATCTCTGCAATTATTGATTCCACCTGCCGATACGCAGAGGTTTTCTCGACCAGCCATACAAGGTTAGCTGCGCGTGCATGATACATCGAAAAGTTTGGCCGCAGATAGTTGAACAACTAACGATCCAAGGACCTCTGTGAGCTGGGAGTCGCACAGGATCGTTGAAGGCTTGTCAACGTACGGTGCGCAACAACTTGGACACCACATGTCGTTGGTCGATCGACGAGGCCAGTTGTGGTCCAGGGATTCTTCGTAGTGAGATAAGCGAAGTCGTCACCTGGTCGACAACAACAAACGTGGTATCCTTCGAAACAAGAAACGGGGTGAACCAAGGGGTGACGTGGAGTATGACACAACGCATACCTCGGTTTCCAAGGCCGCGATGAGACAGGAAATCCACTCAGACGGGTTCCAATCAACAATCGGATTTTGTTCTCTCTCCAACGTGGTAGTGGTTACCAGCTCGTTCAATAGACAAAGTGATTGGACCAATAGATCGCGGAATGGCCTTCTGTGATCACTAGATGTTGTTATTGCTGTAGCACAAACGGCGCTAAATGAGATAATATCTTCGAACGCCGTTACGAACGGCAGCTGCGGAGTTGTCCGGGTATCGTTGCAGGGCAATTGGACGTTCAATCCATAAAAATTCAGTGCGAACTTTAAAGGGCCTCGGACATTTGATAGCGAATCATCCGCAGGAAATTGAAGGAGTGAAGATGAAGGAATCTCATCTTTGAGTGCATGGAGGAGTTGCAAAACGTCGGACACTACTGGTCGGGAACCTCTCGTTGTGTCACGTGCGATATGAACCTGTCATATAAGCGGTGAGACGGGGCACAATTGACGGGAAAGTTTTCCGACCTGCAAGGCCTCACAAAGAGCTGAGAATACAATTGGTAAGTGAACAACCTGGATCTCTTCGTCTCGGACATGTATGGTCTTCAGGATGAAGCGAGTTAAACGGACAGCCTATGTTAATTAGAGAGTGAGTATCAGGAAGTATCCAAGGGGGCGTCTTTCGAACCTCATTCCGCGACCCATCTCCAGTAAGTTCATTCAGTATCGCAGTTAGCAGCTGTTGCCATACAATATGTGGCTCCACGGCCTCATAGAGTGTGCTCGCAGTCATCACAGTCTGAATAGTTACATTTACACATGCAAGGAAGCGTAAATACAGACACCTACGTCTTCACTGGATGCTATATCCGACTCAATCAAGGACTTGAGAGCTTTGAAAGCATCCAAAACAATTGCTTCCGAAAGGGGGCCGCCTATTTCCCATTTATCTAACAGGGAAATGAAAATTTTGAATGGCCGGGATTCAGGGTACTCTGTGGATGGAGAGAACATCTCGGTCTTGTAATATGAATGAGCAACGACAGAAGGTGTTCACAAATGCACCTACACGAAGAGTTGTTTTTAGTAGCCCTAGTGAATGAGAGCGAAGATAGGCAATCTGTTGCTCTGCATTCTCATCTGAGCCCAGGAGCCATGTATACAGACGACGGTTGAGAGAGAGATCCCTTCGCATAACAACGCTGGTCGCCGCTCGCATGATAATAATGCAATCTTCATGCGACGCCCTTTGGATCGCCACCCCATCCAAGCGGAGTGCCTGCAGAATAAGATCAAGCGCATTGCGACGGACGAGTACGTTGTCATCCTCTACACCAGCAGCGAAAGCGCGGATCATGAGACCGACATCATGTCCAAGCATAGTAGCGAAATCTACCACGGGCCATCAGCATCCGGATTTAGTTCACCCTGAATACCCACCATTTTCAGAGACCAATCTAGGCAAGCGGCGAGATACCAAGGTCAAAGCGGTGCCACGTGCCGGTGGGACAGTCAGTAAGATTAACCAAACATTCTCCAGAAAAAAGGACAGAGACACGGTGGTGGAGAGTCGGTCAAGCAGGTTCAGAACCTGTCTATGTATTAGTATGAGACGTCATAGATAGATAAACTACGTTACCTGGTCGAAAAACTCCCCCGTCTCCTCCTCGAGTCCGGGAAGCAGGGCAAGGATGAATGACTTCATCACGGGCCTTAGACTTCCTTGTAGGGGTAGAAAATGTGCATCGTAGATATTAAGTAACGTGAGCTAGGGAGAGAAACGTGGGCCGAGGTGACTGTTGAGAAGGCCTATTGCGTACCTTCACGGATGTTGCTGAATATTCGAAGAACGGGAACAGCCCCGACGTCCACAAGAACAGGTCTCTACGCAAGCCATCCGGCTAAAAGCAACTGAGCATAATTCCCCAAGAGTGAATAAGAACCGTACACCGATGATCCCGAGGATATGTGCATAGACATCCAGCGCCCTCTGATGCACTCCGGTTGGCAAAGCGGGGTTCAAGCACTGCGAGAGGCGTTTCGCTACGACGACTTTGCGAGGAATCTCTTTGAACTGCATGTATGCTTGCAGGGTCTTATACGGCTAGGGTTAACTGATGTTCATCATGGTGGTGACACTACGCACCTTTAACAACTGCTTGAGAAATGCAATGAAATCCGCCCACTCATGCACGCTATCGAATGAGTTCAAGCACCTATCAACTTGCTGCGCGTATTTCTTGTATTTAGGATCTGAAGCATAAGTCTGCTGTGCCAGTACTGTTATTCAAGCATGAATTAGTCGTGTAATCCAATGAGTACGACAACCACACAAACCGCGTTCCTGAACAGAGCCCGCTAGGCTCGTCGCGCCTTTCATGCTTGGCTGAGCGGCTCCTCGACTGCTTGATGCCATTGAGCCGTTCCGTCGGTGAAGGTCCCCCACTTGAGGGTGCGACAGTTAGATTAATTGCCGTGGTGGGTAGAGCGTGGAGTATGACCGAGGGAGCCCAAATTTAGGGTTCGGTTATCACGGCCTGGTGCTGCAGTCAGCGCTCATCGCGATGATCACAATTTTTATACTATAATAGTATCAAAATACAGGAGTAACTAACTGCTAAGGACTCCGTCATCATCTACAAACATATCGACATCATCGCGCCGTTCTCTGATGACCTCGTTGAGTCGTTCCTGCTGTGCATTGAGGTCACGTGTCGGATAAGGATTAAATACTGCCCACCATCATGCCTTCTGGTATTGGGAGAACCAGTTCAAGCCGCTGATCTGGTCGTAATGCTAGGAAGTCATGGAGAGAAATTTGACTGAGAATGGCTGCGGCTGCAAATGCGTTCATCCCATCAACACCTGCAAGGTAACGCTCGTCCTGGCAAGGGCTTATGTGGAAGTTCCAGTAATAACGTTATGTAAAACATGCCTCTTTTTCGTCTACTTCCAGCCACAGGCGATCGCCCCAAGGACCGAGTTGAGATTGAGATTCTGCCATATCGCCCAGAAGACGTGTCGTCCTTGCAGCTAGCTCAACAGATCGAACGAAGTACATCTGAACAACAGTCCGCGGCCGTTTTGTTGCATACGCTTCTGCAATCGCCAAGTCCCTGAGAAGCTTCTTGATGGACTTGATCACTTGAGTAATCAAAATTTCTTGTTCTTCTTCGTCTCGAGGGCGCTGCAGACCAAAGAAAAAAGTGTCGTACAACTTAAAGACGACCGCAAGATGAGTATACCGCCAAGAGAGCGAACTAAGCTTATTTTTTAGAGAAAGGAAACTAGAGGGGAGTGAAGTTTGAATCAATGGAGAAAAGACCAAAGCGGTATCGCAGTCAAAGACAATGTCGGCGCCGTCAAGCCACTCCCTCTCAAGCAACTCTATACGGAGCGAATCGGAACGGAGAGCGCGCATGAGAGGGCGATCTTGTAGTAGTTCAACTGAAGCAAGATACCGATGACTGCGGTGGGACGATATCTCCAGAGGTAAGGGACCAGCAAGATTAGTGAGCTCGCGAACTAGTCTCTCTGTGTCGAAGAGTGTTGTTGGGAATCCTTGTGGCTCAGAGCCAGCTGGTGAAGTAAGACGTATGTCGTCGTCGGCTTGTAACACCACCGACGGCTGCTTAGCGAGTACATTCAAGTACCCATGCAGAGATTGCTCCTCGCATGTTACTAGCCCGGAGGGTGTCAAAGAGCGTTCATTCGAGTCATCAACCCCGCCAGTTTTCGACAGGTGAATCCAGTCAGGAATAGAGCAATTAGGGACCTCCATGCTCCTAATTGAGACAGCATTCGGAGACAAGCCAGCAGGCGATACCGAGACGATAGGATCCATAGGTGATCGTACGTGTGGTGGCGAAATCGCGTCACTTTCGGCGTCAAGTGACGCATCTACCTGGCGTTCAGAACGTGTATCACGAGCTGCAGCCTGTCCTCACCTTCTATAGGATCAGAAACAGGCGTCTGTTCCCGTGCTGGTAGGCACAAATCTACCAAGTCCCACTGGACAAAGTCGGTGCTTCCCCCGTTATAACCATCCTGAAAGCGTCTGAGTTACGTTTGGAAGAAAAACAGTAGTGGAAATACCTCTGAGGGATCATCGGCTTTCAGTCGTTCGGAGCCTTGCGATTGTAAGGTATGGTCGTAGTTTGTTTCCAAGTGTGGTCCGGGCATCATCCTGGGCCTATGTCTCTCCGCTCTAGTTAGCAGTACATTTGAAATTCCGTAGTCGAGTGGACTGAGATGCTCAGTGATAAAATCGGGGTTCGGAGGGGACTCCAAATATGCTTGAAGCTTTCGCTGGTCCTCCTCTTCGATAGAGATAGCATGTACCATAGGATCCAACGACTTCAGGAGTCCGCCGAGTTCAGCCCTGGTCTCCTCCCTATCGATGCAAGTAATTGCAAGGAATTGGGGCTCCGAGACTCCGACAAGTTCCTCAAGAGTGGGAATTTCTTGCTCAGAGTTATAAGGCCTAGACAAATTGACACGTGTTGAAGTGATTCTATACATGTGGTGCTGACTTGCCTCCACGTCAACTCAATATTCAGCGATTTGACACCCTTGACCACATAGAAAGAGGAAAAGGCTTTATCAGTAACGAGGGAACTCATATCATTGGGCCAGATGATGTTATCAGTATGCACGTTTGGGGCGGGTAACCGGGGAACTATAATGTCCCGTATTTAGTGTTACGCGTCAAGGATGCGCACGGCCTACCTTCCATCAAACCACTTCTCATATCTGTTGGCCCGTTTGAAAGGACGGTATCTATCGCATTATCGGAGAAGTCGAGTGTGAGGGGCCCAAGAATCGTATCTTCCAAGTCATCCGACAATTGGCACATATTTTTCGGTGTCGAAAATGCATGACCGACTGAAGTAAGTAGAGTGGCCGCCGTAGGAAATGCAGATGAAGATGTAGTGGTAACGTTGGGCTCTCGCGTCATGTCTATGACACGACTAATATACTCATGAAACCTAGACAAGTCGCAGAGTAGGAACGAAAGACCGATGGTTTTAAAGACGTACAGCTGACCTTGACCGGCCACTTTAAGAGTCCCAGATGACCCTCCGATACGTGACTGTCTGGGCATGTGGAACGTATCTGCTCCGAGGTCATCACAAAGGCCACCTTCAAAGAAACGACCAACCTACCCATTTCCTCTGTGAGAAATTCATAGATATCTCCCCGCGATTCAGAAGATGGTACGAATGTTTCATCTTGTTCACTCGGGCCATGAGAAAGCGATGGTGGTGGTGGTGATAGAGTTGAGGATACATCTGGATCCTTCTCTGTCAATGCTATCGGAGGCGATATAAAATTCCGTACCCCACGCGTCATCGACAACCTCATGCCCAGCCGTTCCCTCGTCGTCGACCTCGCTTGTAAAAGGGGTTAATAATGGGATATCAGACATTGAAGCAGGGGTGTGAGCAAGTCGCTTTAATACCACACTCATTCTCGAAAATAAGGGTGGAGTTTCAGGTAAGGGAACAAGGATGGGAGGAGATGGCGTCCGACATAACAATTTATTGCAGAGAGCAGATGTTGTTTCATTTGAGGGTGCAGTTGAGAATGCACATTCTTGGTGTAACGGCTGGATTTTCTTCCAGTCGTGATCATCCACAGCTAGACGGGTGTCACTAGTTCAGTTGGTCAAATTAACGATATGTTGGGATACGCCAAGAGGAAGGCCCACAAAATGTCCTTTGTTTGCGCGTCAATACACTCATCCTCGTCATCTAACGGTAATTCCATCGAGTTCTGGTTAAGGACTTCTCTCAGGTTAATGGGTACAGAGCGAGATATATTGCCGCATCCTAGTTTTGGAGTGTGCCGAATGGAGCGAACAGTAAGCACCGAAGGGTCCGCAAATAAGTCTGTACTTGGGATGTCTATGAAGAAACTGAATTAGTGATGCATGTAAGATCCAGGCTGGTTATCAGGACAGACAGCCGCAGTGAGTTTGGGAAAATCTGCTTGTGAACGTTCCCTCAACCAGCCTCGCTTTTTTAACAGTAAAACCTGAATTGATGAGCTCTTTTACTTCCTTAACTGCCGGAAGCCTCCCGTGCATGTCTTTCAATTCGACCTGGCAGTGTTCCCGGATGAAATCATCCAACGGGTCCGAAGGGAGAACTAGAGAATGGGGATCATCCACGGGGACTGGTAGGAGACTACCAGTAAGCGCCTGGACAATTGGGAGGCAGTCAGTCTCCAACACCACCACTTTAGCGATACAGACCTGATAAACGCGCCCCTGAGTGCAGTCTACATAGTTGGTCGTAAGGTGCACGGAAACATGCTCGCCCAATAGACGGCGTATATGCGCATACAATGTTTCCGCACCGCTTGAGGACCTCGCCATCGTAGCAGGAGTCGCGGCCAATCTTCGGCCCGGCCCGGTTCTGGAGGTAAGCCAACAGACGCTCAAGACTTCGACTATCCCCATTTGAATTGCATAATAGACTTGACCATTTACACCCGTCGCCCATGTGGGAAAGGACACTGCAAGACCTCATACGCGGTCTACGCGCAAATAAAAAGGATGAGGCAAAATTCATTGCGCAAGCAGTCGACGAGATTAGGCAGGAGATTAAGAATAAGGATATGGAGCTCAAGGCTGCCGCAGTCCTCAAACTCACCTATGTACGTCACCCCCCGCCTAGAACACTTCGCATCTGAAATGCGGGTTTGAACAGTTAGAAATGCTTGGATACGATATGTCTTGGGCGTCCTTTCATGTCGTGGAGGTCATGTCATCGCCCAAGTATCACCTGAAGGCTGTTGGATACTTGGCCGCGACTCAATCGTTTGGGCCGGATACTGATGTTCTAATGCTTACGACAAACCTCTTGAAGAAGGTGAGACCAAAGATTTGTTTCTACGGTTCCTCGTCACAGAACTGCGTACAGGACCTAACTTCGAGCCCTAATGATACCGCCATCAGCCTAAACGGACTCTCCCATACCGTCTCACCAGATTTGGCCCGGGACCTTTCCCATGACGTCGTGACTATGCTCAATCATTCAAAGGCGCATATACGCAAGAGAGCAGTTATCGCAGTGTATAAGACACTCGTGAAGTATCCCGAAGCAACGCCTTTCGCCCTCGCACGGCTCAAGGAGAGGCTTGAAGACCAAGATCCTGGTATGTAATTGAGTATTAAACCCCCTACGGACCCACGGCTCATCATTTTAGGCGTTGTCGCTGCCACGATCAATGTTCTTTGTGAGATGGTTCGAAGAGACCCTACAGGCTATCTTTCACTCGCCCCTCAGCTGTTCCGTTTGATGACCACGTCGTCTAACAATTGGATGCTTATAAAGCTGATCAAGTTGGTGAGCGATTGCGGGATCGGCCAAACACTGTAGGTTAACGGAGCCATAGTTTGGCCACCTCTCCCCACACGAGCCTCGCCTTGTGAAAAAGCTCCAGCCTCCGATCACGGAACTCATATCCACAACACCAGCTATCTCTCTTCTGTATGAATGTGTGCATACCTGCATTGTCGGGGGAATGCTACAGCACGCGTCCGGTGACACACTTGCCGAACTCTGCGTCACGAAACTTGCAGCATTTCTGCAGGACCCAGACCAGAACTGTAAGAAAACCCTGGCTCAGAGTTGCCATAACCTAATGGTTTCCCCCTCAAGTGAAGTATATCGCACTTTTAGCGCTCGCTAAAATAGTCCCCACACATCGTAATCTAGTGGCACAATATCAAGACATGATATTGTCCAGTATCAGCGATCAGGACCTCAGCATTCGCATGCGTGCCCTTGATCTACTTTCAGCCATGGTGTGCTCTGTTCATTTCTCTTTTCTTCGACGGAACATCTGATCAGGACACCACGTCAGGTCACGAGAGATAATCTGCAATCCATTGTGCAGCAGCTTCTTGCTTACCTTGTCCGTCCGGATACCTCTCCATTCCCATCGGCAGCTCAATCACTTGCGCTCAACCTCACCTCGTCGGATGAAGTGGGGCCAATCATTGCCCCAAACCAGCTTTCGTCTTATCGCCTCATACTTGCCCAGCAGCTTCTCGCGATATGCTCACGTGACACGTATGACAACGTCGTAGACTTCCAATGGTACCTGTCAGTTCTCCTGGATTTAACTTATGTCGCATCCGTCAAAGTGGGGGATCTTATTAGAGACCAACTGGTCGATATCGTAGCAAGAGTTAGAGGTGTCAAACGCTGGACTGTCGAATTGATGACAAGACTAGTACGCGACGATACATTCCTTGCAAATTCGCAAGAGGAAGGTAGCTGTGCAGAGGTTTTATGGGCTGCGGCTTGGATTTGTGGGGATAACAGCAGGTGGTGCACTTCTTTCAACTGTCTGCATCTGCCCATCGTAATGATATGCGGAACAGAGAGATCGCTGAGCCACAGAAGCTGCTTCCACACTTGCTTCAACCAAATGTCTCGCTACTCCCCTCCGAAACTATTGGGGTCTACATTCAGGCTGCGGTAAAACTTTTTGGTACTTGGTCAATGGAACTATCGCAAGACTGGGACAACGGGAAAATACAAGATGTCCGAGAAGTCGTCGACATGCTTATTTCCCGACTCAAGACTTTCACCTCGCACCCCGAGGCCGAGGTACAGGAACGGGTGCGTCCAATTGGCGCCGTTTTAGGAATATGCCATAGAAAATGGGTATTTTAGGCTGCGAACGCAGTGCAGTTGTTCAACTTCATCCGTGCCGATCTGGCATCGCATCGTCCGGAAGAAGTCTCGACCGTTGGCGTCCCATCTGATGAAACCAACCAGAGCCCTGCCTACCCAAGGAGCCTGCTATTGATTTACCCACTCTCCTCCGCCTATGAACTCAGTTCTGTCAACATCGCCGCCCAAGACAGCATCCCAGTCCCGGAATCCCTCGACCTTGACGCTTGGATTGTCCCCCCTCCGCGAGAGTTCACAGTACCAGACACAGTTACCGAAGATGATACACAGGGTGGTGAACGCCGTTCGGCAAAGAAGAAGGTTAAAAGTAAAGGGAAGGGTAAAGGTAAAGAGAAAGAGAAAGGCCCAAAGGCAACAACTCGTGATCCCCAAATCGTCCTCATTCCTTCTCTGGCACCCTCGGAAACGGAAGAAGATAGGGCGGAGCACGAGAAGGTAAGTTGATCAGTCCGAACTAGAATCTCAAACAATTCGTCTGATTTCCTAAAACAAACAAACAGCGACGGTTGGAAAGGATGGAACTTCGTAAACACGACCCGTACTATATCGCAGACAGACCGCACTCGGCACCCTCTGCCGACGACGTCGATTCCATACCAATCGTTCGTCTGGATGACCTCCCACCCTTGTCACAAGGTCTGCCACACACGATCTTTCCCGTTCCCTAACCTGATGTGTCTCGTGAAGCTGCGGAAATCCAATATCCAAGTCTATTGCGTGATTCCACGCCCCTTGTCCCTTTCGAGCCCTTCGTGGTCGATAAAAGCGGAGAAATGCCGGAAGGCGCGATGCCACCGCCCTCCTCGGGACCAAGTCCCACGCCCCCACCAGTCACCCGCTCTATCGATACTGCACCCCCGGTGCTCTCATCATTTCCGGCTTACGTTGTGGACGATGAGATTCCTCGCACGGGAACGCCCGAGCCCATAAAGGTGAAGCGCACCAAGAAGAAAGGGACATCGTCCGCAAAGTCAAAACGGACCGCTGCAGAATGATTCGCAAACACAGTGGTGGGGGTTTTTCTTTAGCACTACTCTTGTAAGTTACAGTCCATCACGGGGACATATTAATTGTTGTCTGTGATACATCGTAGTGCAACAGGTGTGAGGAAAGATAATGTAGCCCATAGGATAGAGTCAATGTGGTTCAAGTAAGGATGCCATTCATCGATCATCTTCGACATGCTCCACCGAGTCCACAATTTCATTCACCAGCTCCATTGTGACACCCGGTATCGTCCTCTCAGCCTCCGTGAATGCTCTCTGCAGGGCGCTCAAAGCAACACGCGCCTCTTGTGTGGCCACGCGGGGGAAGAGCTAAGAAAAAAAAAAGTAAATCAGTGTTTGCATCGGACTGGTTTAAAGCTTGTCCGCCCTACCGAAGCAATAGCAGGCAAAACGACAGAGTCCAGCATGGTGGTGTCAGGCAGGTCATCCTCAGGGAGGTGGTCCTCAAGATCGTCATATTCATCCGACGGCTCCCGATGGACGCCGTTACCTTCAGTGCTGCTTACGACGCCATGGCGGACGGTAGCTTGTTGGTCAATCCTGCGAGAGGAACCGCGGTCCGATGAAGGCAAGGGCGGCAAGCGATCTGCCTTGACTGTGATAGAGGAAATTCCTGATTCCGATTCCGCACCTAATCCCCTTCTTGACCCATTAGAACTGGCTATGGATGCACCTGATCCCGAGGATCCGCGGGATCGGGGTGTGTTATTGTTATAATCCCACGTGAGCGGTGGACCAGAGGGTTGGGCGCCACTGGCACGTCCTATAGTACCCGGCCGCCCAGTGGTTTTGACCGTGCCAAAATCCCACAGATCTTCGGGATCGGGAGCAGCGGATCTATAGATCATAAGCTTTAATACATCAAAGAAAATGAACACCACTGACAAATCATCATGTCTGTCCTGTGTTTCCTCCTCGGGACGGTCCCCTCCTTCGGCCTTCCATCGTTCGTGCCGCTCAATCAACTCGGTCAAGTAGCTAGGCTTCTTCGCCATTCGGATGAACTTGTGCTTCAACAACTCACGAGCAGACGGGCGCTGTGTAAAATGAATACAGGTCTCACAATCAAGAAGGGGTTAAACGTACATCACGGGGATCCCGCTGAAGGCAGTATGAGACAAATTCCCTGAAAGGCTTCGAAAACATGGAGTCGAGCTGTGGAGGTGGGTTCTTGGGTATCAAAAATAGAACCTTCGAATACATTCAGAAGTCAGGTTATGGATCGATATCATGGCCGCATGAACATGCCTTCATAGGATGAAGCTCTGCGTAGGGCGGTTCACCCTTCGCTAATTCTATGGCCGTAATTCCGAGACTCCATATATCAGCTTTATGATCATAGCCGCTCTGTTTGATGACTTCCGGCGACATCCAGTACGGAGTTCCTACGAAGGTATTCTTCTTCGCGGACAACGTGCCAGACAATTGGCCGGAGACACCAAAGTCGGCAAGTTTCACTTCTCCCCCAGCGGAAAGGAGAATATTCGCGGCTGCGGGAAGGCATCGTGTTGAGGCGAAGGAGCGAAGTAGGACGAGTAATACCTACCTTTGATATCACGGTGTAGCTTGCCTTCTGTGTGGAGATAATCCAGTCCGCGAAGTAATTCCCGGAGAATAATGGCAATGTACTCTTCCCGGAAGACGCCCGGCTTCATCTGCGAAAGCTTTTAGGATGAGACAGAGAATGGGTAACGAGGAAGCCCACAAGGTCCGAGCAGGAACCACCTGAGCAGTACCTAAAAAAGAGACGGTCAAACGGCTACAGAAGGTTTCCGGGTGTGCACGCGTACTCCATGACAATCCAGAGATGCGATCCTTTGAGATACGAGCCATGATACCTGCGAATATAAACACCTCAGCCAGACACCGTAAAGTAGAGACATACTTTGTGACGTGGGCAGAATCCAGTTGAGATAGTATTTGAATTTCTTGTTGGATATCCTCAATCTCATCCTCGGCGCTCTCGAGGTCAATGATCTTGATCGCGACCGTCTTCTGCGTCCGCTTATCATATCTCAATACGAACATGAGTACTGAGTGTGATGACGTGTTGGCGAGCAACGTACCCCTTGAAAACCTCGCCGAACGAGCCCTTGCCTGACTACACTCAGCTCTACGAATTTGTCGCGCGGGAGTGAGAAAAACACACCGATCCTGTCCTGCTTTACATAAAATTCTTCTGGGTCTGACTGGTGAGAGTCCTGAATTGGCCGAGGAGAGAAGATAATGTGACGACATAAATTACGCTATCGTGGAATAGTATGCGGCGTATCCCACCATTGGTAACCTTGGCTAATAGCGGAGAGGGTATATTCGAGGGTGCAAAGCGCTAGAACGTTGGGAAAGGGAGGGAAAATGGAATAAGAATGTGTGCTAAACGACTAGAGAAGGAGAGGGCTTAAAGAGAGGAAGGCGGCAGGGTAGAGATTATGGCAGAATTAGATGCACATGGCCTGAGGGCGAGGGGGCGCGCCACGCCCGTGTATCTCCTTCCACGTGATGCCAATAGACGCTCTCTTCTTCATCCCCATTTCAAATGCACCGCCGCTGGTCTCTCTGGCAGATCTGAACCGTCTATCCCGCCTCCAAGCCCCTCCTTCTCCCACTTGTCGATCCCAATTCCGACTAACTCTCGGCTCGTATTCGACTGCGGATCGTTTTCGGCGTCCCCAATTAGAACTCTATTTGAGTTTGATTGATCGGAGCGTCCCAGTGCAGGCAGTGTCAGCCCGTAATGTCGAATGAAGAGACCCAACAGTGTGGCGAGTAGGAGCGCGAGCGTACACGCGACGACGACGTGGACGTAGTCCTCGAATGCTGGATTATAGATTGGGGCCTTGTCCAACGGCTTGGCGACGATGACCGTGCCACCTTCGGTTGAATACTGAACAAACGACTCTTGCGAGTGAAGGTCATCGGAGTTGGTTACGCCATCGGTTTGGGCATACGAGCGTGGGATAGAGAGGAGAAGAGTGGTAAGAGAGAAGACATAGTATCGCCGTGTGTCCTGGTACATTGACGTTCCTTTGGGTCCTAGTCGCGACGTTGTACTGTTGTTGGGAAATGGGGATCTTCGACATACCCTAACGCCATACAGTCGTGAAAGACCTTCTATTCTGAATCTCGTCCGATGGTCTGGTCAAAGTGTGAACCAATCTAAGCAAGTTTCAAAACAGACCGACGCCGGGAATTTTTACCAGTACCGGTGCTGTTGGCGCGTCTGCGGTTCTATCATGGGGACGATCGGGCTGCTCGTACGCAAAGGAATCCTGTACACCATCTTGGCCGTAAGTGCCGCCCGTCACATCGCCTTCGACCCATGATATCATTGACATAGCACATCATTGCCGCCGTATGACTGGGCCTCGCTCCATTGACATGGAAACATGTTGTAGAGAGATTGACGGACATGGACCGGCAATGACTACGCCAACAGCACAGGAATTTACAGTAGCAACCCTTTGCGGGCCAAGTGTCGTTAGTGAAATTCCGTTGGGAATTTCACGCTACTGTACATATTCCACCTGACTCGCGTGCTACACTGACTCGTGGCACGGACCCGGTTGTGGTTTGATATGCATCCGAAGGAACATGTCATGCAATTGGTCACACCGCCGCCAGAGTTAAGACGCGCTGGTATTCTGCGCTTGTTCAACTCGAAAATCCAATTGAGGAACAAACGTATAAACTTTCGAAGGTAATTGCATACTAACGGGACGTTCGACGGGATATCGTACAACTAAATGCTAACTCTGAACAATGGACATAGAGGACGGTGTTATGAACATTTCAACGTGGTAACCTGTAAGTGTGCCGTAAGCCGTGTTTCGTTACGTCGTCATGGTAGAGAGTAAAGGTGCGTTGATTAAACGTGTTTCCGATGCTCCTGTGGGTAAAGGGGTGAGAGATAGACGAGTGAAAGTCATGAAGCCGCTGACCGGGATATGTGTTGTCTCATGATCAACGTGGACAAATGCTCTTCCAACATTCGGTAGCACTTCTATCTTGTCCTGCAACTGTTGGCTGATATCATGTGCCTTCCATAACGGCGTGCTTGCATCCATCACGACGTCGACTTCGACGAAATAATCCTGAACAAAAACCATCAGGTGTCAGTGTTGGGTACAGAGGCGCCTATGCGTACAGGACCACTCTGACTCGGAAGTACAGTTAATCAGGCGCTTTACTAGGGCAAGATATTAAACGACGCACATGATAGGCGCGAACGGTATCGATTTTCTCTATTTCGTCGCTAAACGTCATTGCCTTGTAAATGATCAGCTGAAGGAAATCATGAGGGGCTGATTTCCCCGCCAACAGTTCAAACTGGGTGCGGATAGTGCGACTCCAAGCTATGATAACTCCAAGGGCAATCTGCGTCCCAATGAGTCATGGTACTTGTGGGCTATCTGCCAGTGCGAGATATGTTACCCACCATTATTGCCCCAATCGGGTCCAAATCTAGGTTACGCGTGTCAACGAACATAAGAACCCAAAAAGAAAGAAGCAGGAGGGCGTACACCAGGCCAGTTTACTGCCTCCAGCCGACATGAGGAGACCTGGACACAATGCGTCAATGTACGATCCTGCACAAAGCTAGCGGAAACGTCACCAAAGGAGTTTAAAAACAAGTCGTTACGATGGTCCTCCCAGAGCACTTCAACCTGGCTCGACTTGGAACGTGACGAATAGCAGTAGAGAAACAGAAGAAACTTGACCCCTTTGAAGCTGATTAGAGTGACTAACATGGGTAAATGGGCAAGCACACCTAATGCGGCAGCGACTGCAGCAATGGAAGGAATATGAAAGTCGTTCAAGGACTTGTCACCATGCTTGAGAAGGTCTCGCAGAGACTCGATGATTACGACAAAGTTAACGGATCCCATACTGAGTACAAGTCATGACAAGCTCAGCGCGGAGAAAAGATTAACAATCGCACAGAAAACCTGACCAAGAGATGTTAGCGAGGTTCATAACGTGATAACGTGGGACATACCGTAGACTACGTTGCCTATAGTCTCAAGGCGTGCGCCACCCACAGGCCACTTGTTGGCATCCATCCTGCTTGACTTGTAATGTATGTAGAAGAGGAGAAAATTGCTGCCGACGTCGAATATAGAATCTACGCCTGTAGCCAAGAGCGATAGGGAACCCGATGAGATAGCAGCATACACTGGCCCGAAAATCAGCCAAGGGAACAATAGCGGTTACTGGGCGTTCTAACTTTGTATCACGGCGAGAGAAATGTTAGCAACGAGGCTTGCGCGCACTGCCATTTTAACCTTATGATCCTTTATTAGGGTGACCGTGAGCATATTGGCGCGGGCTTACGGGTAGTCGTGCGAGATCCTCGTCGTTCCTAGCATCTTCCGTGTGCTCCTCCATAGGCTTTAGGAGAGAAGCGATGAGCTGCGCATGAATCCCGGTGAGACACCGTGTCGGTATATGACAACAAAACAAGGAAGAGAGATACGGACGTCATTCTGCCTTTGGTAATGATTGGCTAACTTGCCGCGCTTACGTCTGCGGAGCTCTGCGATCTCTGCATCCGTCTTGAGGCCATGTCCGATATTGTAAGGATCCCTAGAGGTCGCTATCCGCGGCGAGGATGGACTCCCCGCGTCCGCCTCCGCATCATATTGTAATCGAAGATCGGTTACCACTGCGTCGGGCAGCTGCGGAAGAGCAAGGTTAAAGTCCGGAATTGAAAAGAGAAAATGACAACACAAACTGAATGCGACTTGTCGTGTCCATTAGAGAAGGTCAAATGTGAGGCTGAGGCCTTCTGTTTCGCGTTGTCGTTCGATCCCAATGTCATCAGTTTTTTTTCGGTGTTGATTGAGGAAGCAGGAGAGAGCCGAGGGAATGGTAGGTGCGCAGACGATTACAAATCAAGGTGGTTACCTTTCCGCCGGTCAAGTTCCGAAAGTTTGGTGATTGCGTTGCGCGAACCCCATCATGATGAACACTCTCATCCTTCCAGCGCTCTTCGTCGTCGCGTGCGTACGGGTCTCATGAAGCATTGTCACACTATCTCACATTAAATCTTAGCATCTTCGCTCTTGCCTTGTGGCTCCTGCTATCATCAAGCAGACCGCTGTTCCGATCGTTATGGGATCTCATGGTTGCCAGCGCACGCTCTGGTAGTGGGATGAATCCCCGGAGATACCGACGTTTTGCTCCAGAGGGGGAGATATGGGAGATGGAACTTCGAAATAGGTCTGGTTGAATGTTGAATACGTGCGTCAAGCACATGGTCGCTGTCAATAGAATTCGAAATCTCACCGCCAGTCTCAACAGTTAAAATCTGACTGGTCAATGTTCGAACTTTCACGAGGAATTCTGTTCCAGTTCTGACCAGTCGTGGTTAACTTGAAACCAGCCATCTCTCACGTATAAAAGGCCCCCAATGCGCACTTGAAACCCATACCTCCACACCATTCCTACTTAACTTTGCCCACAACTTTTGAAATATTCTTCATGAGATTACCATCGAGCTCTTCTCTTCTCCTTGCAACGTTGGCGTCGTCGTCGTCGCTTTCTGCTCTTGCTGCCCCTACGGGTGATTGTCCAGACGACTCATCGTCAACCGCGCCGGCTCCGCTCAATCACGATGGCACGGCAATTCAATCAAATGGTGAGTCTATCAGCTGCACAACCGCCACTTTCCCCCCTGACATCGTCACAGATAATCTGCAAAGTAGGGGCTTGGTGGATGATCTTCTCAAAGCCCTCCCCCCACCCGCCGGCCCACTCATCGAGGGAATCCTCCTCGGCTTATACTCTGGCAAAGACAAGACATATCCGAAAGCGAGGGCGGACTCCGCACTCCCTGTCGATGGCGTGATAGGAAAAGTCGGGGACTTGACGGGCATCGATGCCGGTCGGAAGGCAGCGCGTGCAGAGGAGAGAGGAGAGACCGATTCGCCTGAAGATTCTTCGCCTCCAGCGGCTGCGAATCCGGATGGCAGCGCACAGTCCCCAGGCACGCCTGCTGCTCCATCACCCCCATCACCCCCATCACCCCCCGTGAAGCCACCGGTTCCTCTGCCCCAACTCCCGGGTGTGAAGGCTCCTTTTGGACGTCGAGATGCAAGTGACGCCGCTGCGTTGATGTCACCTCCGCCCCCCAGGAACCCACCGAATACCCCTGTACAGCGCGGACTCTCATCCATCGACCCGGAGCTCCCGATTTAAGACCCACCAGATGGTGGTGCCCATCATCTTCTCTCCTTGTCCGTTCAGATCTTTGTCCGACTGTTTTTATATGCACCAACATATCGTATTATCAATACCACTGCTGTAGCGCTTCATACGTCTTCCTTTATCCCCGGTCCATGTTTAGACTACTGTTTTGTGGTTTCTGCTCCTGCAACTATTTCATCTTGTCCAAACATTAGCCACGCTCATGTCATGTCATTGCGATGCCTCTCGATCTAGAATGGCTCTACTGTATGAAATAGACACCGTACGCAACCCGAAACCTATAGGTCTATCCTCTTTCTTCGGTCCCGAGTGGGTACTTGGTGTCTTCATTGGGATTAAAGAAGTGCCTTGACGCCGTCTTTTTTGTGCAAGGCTTGGAGGTTGTCATTACCTATCAGTGTCACTCATCTCAACAGGCTGTAGCCAAACAAACCAACGTGTCACTCACCTCCGACATGTTTCTGGTCTATGGGATAAGGCATCGGCGTCAAACGGACGTGAATGTGGCGGAGGGTGGTACAGCAGCTTACTTATGAAGATATTTGGCACAGACCGCTGGTTCGTCAGCTGTGAAAGGTATCCCTGAATTTCCGAGCCATCATCCTGGAGATCCAGCCTGAAAGATGCGTTTCAAGAGTGGGGTCATACAACTACAGTAGTAGAATGACACGGCGCATGACGCACTCTAGGACCTTGACGTGTACGTCTGGAAACCTGGTCGCGAACAGGTCCTTGGCACTTTTGCAGTAAGGGCAGTACGATTTCGAGAAGATCACGACCCTGTTCTCTGCAATGGTTTGCTGCATTCGCTTTTGAGTGACGAGTTTCCACCCTTCATGAACTAGCATGTGCCCACATTAACGAAATCCTTGACGGCCGCCGTCTCCTTCAGTGGTCTGGTAGATAGATTGGAAGAAGAGGCCGACGATGTAGAAAAGAGGGCACCGAAAAGAGAGAACGCTCGACGCGACGCCATGGTATATGCTATGCGAAACGGTGTCCGGTGTGTCTCTACCACGGTAGTCAGTGTCGGTCATGACCCGTATGGGCATCACACGTGACGTCCCACGGACTGTTCCAGTTCATGTCAGAATCATGATAGAGCTCATATTCATGGAGAGGGTGACGGTCGTGTCGATGGTCTGCTTCGGCGTCGCTGAGTGACTTGAGTGGGCTCCATGCAGAGCGTGTAAGGACTCGCAGCAGCATGTATGTACGTTATAGACGCCAGGTTCGGAACAGGAAGGGGATCAGGGCGATCAGCACATAGCCCCAACTACAGCTACTACAGTAGGGGTGTGTCAACACGACCCTTCTTTGACTTTGACCGCGGCATTCCGAGTTCTTGTCCCGAGGACCGTACAGCAGCTGTCGTACAAACAAACCTACTACAAGTTAACTTTAGACCAGGCCGCGGCATCACAATTCATCCAAGATCTTGTTTTGACCCATCAATTGCGGTTGGCTGCAGACGGACCCGGAACCCCACCATGTCAATCGCGAGATGCGTGAGCAAAATAATGGATCGCATCGCCCCTCTTTCCCTCGCCGAGACATGGGACAACGTGAGCTCTTGTTTATTCCCCCCCGAGCATTCCTCCCCGTTAACGGTAGTGCGGCGCCAGGTCGGACTTCTGCTAGGTCCTCCTCGCCCTTCACGTCTCATTTTGACGACCCGAGGCTGAAACTCTCGTCCAATGTTCAACAGAAGCTCCACCTCAGCGGCAGCAGCAGCAACGTCCACCGCAGAACATCCTGTTGACGATTGAGTGAGTGGGCCCCTCACCATCCGCGGTCTGTCCACCGATAACAAAAAACACACACAACGTCCACTCTTAAACTCGCCCTCATCGAGAAAGCCTGACGACACGCGTGGCCGACGAAGCACTTTCGCTACCCGCGTCCATGATCATCGCGTACCACCCACCCATCTTCAAACCCCTCTCCTCCATGACGCTGTCCAACCCGATCCAAGCATCTCTCTTGCGCTGTGCAGCCGCGGGCATCTCCATCTACAGTCCGCACAGCGCGCTGGACTCGGTATACGGCGGCATCAACGACTGGCTCGCATCTGGCCTGGGCACGGGCCGCGTCGATCTCATCGGAGATGAGCATCCCAGTGGGAGGGGTGGGCGAGGGAGGCTCCTGACGTTGGACGAGAAGACTACTTTGTCGAGCCTCCAGGAGAGGGTCAAGAAGCATCTAGGCCTTGCTCAGTGTCGGTGTCTCTCTTACGCACTCGCGTCCCACTTTGAGTTGATCGAAATTGATGTGTTTCCCCATTCACTGTCCCGCATTCCGCAGTGCAAGTGGCGCCAAGAGCGGACAGTCCCAATCATGAGATTCAATCAGTGGCGATCTGCGCTGGCTCGGGAGGCTCCATGTTGGTTGGGGTAGATGCGGATGTATATTTCACCGGCGAAATGTCGCATGTGAGATAGCCTCACGCACGACTTTCTCATCAGAAATCAAACTGACATATAAAAATACACACAGCATGAGGTTCTTTCCAGCGTCGCATCAGGAAGGAACGTCATCCTGTGTAAGTCCACGGATTGTACTAATCGAAACGAAATGCTCAGGTGTCCCGTCTAGGCGGTCACACGAATACAGAACGAGGGTACCTTCCGGTGCTCGCATCCAAGTTGCGGACCGAGCTCGCGAAGCTCGAGGGCGAGGAAAAGATATTTGAAACGACAAGCGTTCATATTAGTCAAGAAGATAGGCACCCTCTGGACTTTGTATAGAGTTGTGGCAGGGAAGCTCTCTACATGCAATTTACTTGTGGACCGTTTTAGGTAACAATACCTATGGAAGCGGCGCCCGCCCAAAACTATCGGTCGACTTCCCTGTAACCGGTAATGAGACCAAACTCGAGAGAGTGAATTGAGAATACTTGCCCAAACACGAGATCCATGGTCCCAATAATCGCGACGACGTCGGCAATGAAGTGCTGTAAACCAAGCGTTAGTTGCTAATATACCATAAATGGCCCATCTTACATCTGAAATATATGATTGTCAATCGAAATTGAGGTCATCCAATTCATCAAGGGCTCACTCACGTCTCATCATGAAATCAGCGCCAGCGAGATGGGCAAACCCAGGGGCACGGATACTGCACCGATACGGCCGGTTGGATCCATCACTGTCGAAATGAAAGAAGAGAAGTTCGAGGGGTGCGGGGTGACAGGATTGCGCAACTCACGAAACTAGATAGACGGCCATTTCTCCTTTGGGTGCTTCGATGGCCGCGTACGTCTCTCCGGGGGGCACGGAATATCCTTCTGAGAAGATCTGTGGAGACGAATGGGTGGGTGTTCTCGTGAGAAAGGGGGCGGAAAGTGAGAGACCTTGAAATGGTGAATGAGGGATTCCATGCTTTCCTTCATCGAAGCACGTGGGGGTGGAACCAGTTTGTGATCATCGACCTTGACCGGACCGGTTGGAATCTTGTTCAGGCACTAGAGAAGCACCGGACAAGGCTTGAGTCGCCCGAAGGAAAGATGCGACCCGCATCAGTCGTACCTGGCTGATGATGCGCAGTGATTCCCGGAATTCTTGCACCCTGCACAAGTATCGATCATAACAATCGCCGTTCTTGCCGATGGGAACGTCGAACTCGACCTTGATAGCATAAGTGACAATGCAAGGCACGCACGAGGTCAGAGTGCGCACCTCGTCATACTTGTCATATGGTGCGACCTTTCTCAAATCCCACTTCACGCCGCTGCCACGTAGCATGACGCCAGAGAAACTATAATCAAGAGCCTCTTGCGCCGTCACCTTTCCGATGCCTATCGTCCTCTGTTTCCAAATTCGATTGCCAGTCACGACCTGTTCGATCTCATCCACGCGGGAACTGAATTGCGTAGCCCATTTGAAAATGTCGTTCAGCAGACCATGAGGCAGGTCAAACGCCACACCACCCGGGCGGACGTAAGCTGCGTGCAGTCGGGCGCCGGACACACGTTCGTAAAACTCCATCAACTTCTCCCGTTCTTCGAAGCCCCAGAGGAATGGGGTCAAAGCACCAACGTCCATCGCATGCGTCAAAATGGCCATCAAATCTGGGACGAAGAAGCGAAAAGATATTGAGGGGACGTCTCGTGCACTGAAGCCATCAAAACATACGATTGAGAACGCGGGTAATCTCCCCAAAGAGCGTTCGAATCCACTTCGCGCGCTCTGGAACCTCAATATTGAGGAGCTTCTCGACAGCAAGCGAGTAGCAGAGTTCGTTTGTCACTTGGGGAAGTGTCAGGGTCCTCTTGGCACCATACAGTGCAGAGACGCTCACTCATGGAAACGTAGTCCAGACGGTCGAAGTAAGGAAGGGCTTGAGTGTAAGTTTTGTACTCGATTAATTTCTCTGTGCCCCTGTGCAGAAGACCGATGTGCTTCGAAAGAAAGTCAATGCATACACGGCGGACGTGCGAGGAAAAACTACGCACTGGGTCGGCTCGGAGGATCTCCTCTCCATTAAGTTCCAGGATAAGTCTGAGCACACCGTGCGCGGCGGGATGTTGAGGACTGAGATCATAGCGATGAACTGGAGAGTACAAGGGGGGAGACTTTGCCAAAGCGGCTCACCCGAAGTTTACTGTGGGGACAGAACATCAGCGAGTCAAACTCTTTCACGCTCTCAGAGCAAAACAACATAAAAAAAAACTCACCGGTGAAATGCCTCATCTGCGCATCTTTCCGCGTGCCCGTCTCTGCCAGGATCTCGCTCGCAGAAACATCCCCCAAGTCTTCGGCCATGTGCCTGTTGAACACTTTCTTGCCGCCACGCGTCGTTGCCGATGGGCCCTGCGGCGCAGCGGCCTCCTGAGCGAGGACGGACGACGTGGAAGAGAGGAGGCGGCGTTGTGCGAAGCTAATGTTGTGCGCCAGCCGGCGCCGTAGCAATGCGCTGGCCATGTCGTGTCGCGCGACGACGGAGCAGTCTGGTCAGTTGGAGTGGCGCTCTCGGCTCTCGGCACGACAGTCATCCATCGGAAGCCGCGCTCCCACGCTCCGTCGCAGATTTGATTTCCTCACCTCACCCCACGTCAAGGCTTTGCTTGTAAATCCCAAATGACTATGCATACTAGTACTCGTAGAAGACGAGGTGCCATTGAGGATGCCAACCTCGCACTCAACGCGCAAAAACTCAGGGCTATCATGATAGGGCAGTCACTCTTCCTCCGAACCCGATCACACTCATCATAGACAATTGACTTGGTGGTGTGTCCACCTAGAGGGCCGCACATCCTTCCATTCCACAAAACCTTTCCAATGGACATCATGATCATGATCAGGCCATCTCTCGGTAGCCTGTTCTGACCCACCTTCAAGGCGTGTTCCGGAATGTTCCGCCCTTTTGAGTCACACGGGTTTTGCGCTTGCGCAGTCCTGAGTGACTGCGGCTGCCCCTGCCCCAGGTGTCCAACAGGACGTTTTGGTGCGGATGTCATAGACGCGTCATGTGTCCCGTCGGTGCAAACGTGGCAGACGGGACCCTATTTCTTGCGCGCGCTGCCTTCCGCTTTGACTCGTCCATGCTCTCAGGGTCTGTCTGTGGATATACATACTCTAATCGATTTGAATGGCTCGCTTACCCGCTGGATTCTAGATGTCCTGATTTGACCCGATCTGGCTATCAATCCCGTGGCCAGGGTACGCTATTTTATTTGCAATATACATCTAATTCTATATCCCCGTGTCCTACTACTTTACGTGGACAAAAGTTGTCCCAGTCCCCGGAAGACCTGAATGGCAGAAGACAAGGTTGTCCAGGAGATAACATGGGGGCATCAAGATTCGAGATCAGATTTCCGTTGAAGGAGTGCACCCCGTGTGACAGTCGTTCATGCAACGTGAATGCCAGCAGTACACCAGGCCCCAGCCAGCCTCCGGCCATATTATGGATTCCCCTAACCCCTGGGTTTTAGCAGCATGTTCATACAACACAAGGTTGCTTGTATTCGTACGGCGGCCTAGTATTTGATCAAAGTTTGCGTGCACTGTCAATCAACAAATTTGGCTTCGTTTGGAGAAAATAAATCTCACTGAGGAACTGACACGTGACATGTGCAAACGAACGACTACTATTTGGGGTGGTGTGGTAAACAGAGTCCTATGAAATGTGGATGAGGCTCTCAACCAGTCCGTACATGCAGCGCTATATAAATGGGGGTGGAACAGGGTCTAAAAAGTCCAAGTACGAATAAAAGAAAATATGTGCATCACCTACATGGGCGTATTCAGAAGAACTAACACAATGAATGTCTAGACATAACTGGGGCCATTGCCTCGATGTTCAGATAGTCCACAGCCCAAGTGTCCACCGAGACATTAAATGAATACAGCACCGGCAGCAATGCCTACGACGACCGCCGCGATAGAACCAACATTACTGCCGCCGATGTGGCTTAAAGCACCATTTCCACTTCCGTTGAAACTAGTCGGAGTGGCAGAGGAGGAAGAGCTGCTTGATGATGCCCTACTACCACTCGAGCTCGATCCCTGTGCGCTGGTGCTAGAACCTGCTGGACTAGCACCCGAAGCCGACCTGAAACAAAGTCATGAGATGCAAGGTCAGGCAATTGAGAACACTAACGAAGAGGAGGCAGGAGATGACGTGGACGCAGAGCTAGTCGTAGAAGACACGGTAACGCCAATGGTAAAAGGGGCGCTTGTGCCAAGTACATCAGAGATGTTACTGTGTAGTGATAGAATGAGTATGACGCATGTATAACAATTCCGTCTACCTACCTAATTTGAACAGCCTCAACAGTATACTGGTCGCTGTATATGACATTAGTCCAGGGATTGGAATAGCGCAACAAACTGTCGTACGGGGCGGGCACAATAGGGAGAGTAACGTTGATTGATCCTGTCTTTATCGGGATATTGTTCGCGATGGCGAATGTGTCGTGAAAAGCTTCATTGACCAGTTCGAAGGAGCAAGAGTCGGGGTCGGTAGCGTCGGCGGTCCAAGTGATGGTGGCAGGACCCCCGGACGTGGGATTGTTGGAAATTACCAAGTTGCTCACCGCAGAAACCAAAGGAAGGAAGAAAATTGCGCTAGAGAGTAAAGGCGATGAGGAGAACGGCATGGGAACAAGTAGGTGGATGAATACCTGAAGGCGGGACGCATTGCGTTGAGATTGAGAGGGTCGTGAGGTGGTCGTGAGAGAAGAGGAAAGGAAAGAGTGGGTCGAGAATTTGGGGCAAGCGATGACGGTTGTTTATACCAGCCACCACGTGCACGAATGCGGCGGGTCGGACTTCTACATTTGGAGGTGGAAGCGGCATAATCAACCCGAGGCAAAGGAAATTCCAAACGAATCACGCACAATTGTCGTATTCCACCAATGAGCAGACAGCGAGCTTACGAAACATCAGTGCATCAGCGTTCGCGGGATGTGATATCCGATGTATATTTGGCGACGGATCAAACGTAGCTGTTATAAAAAGTGGGTCAAGTTGAACCAGGGAGGTTTGTGGCTTTTCTAAGCCAAGGTTCGAAAGCGGATTTGTCAATGTCACCCGTGGCATACCTGAAACGCTCCGAGCCTCTTTTCGCCAATTCCATAGGTAAGTGAATTGCTGTGTTGTCTAGTTTAATCAAAATTTAATTGATATAATCCCTTGACCGACCTGTATGTGCACCCTTGTCACTAGTCTGGTGACGAGTTTGTGTGGTCCGACCAGACCATCGATTCGATAGGTCCAGCAGTGATTGATTCCTTGGCCAAGAAGACGCGTCGATAAGAGAAATATTCGGATAAATATTATGCAGTGATGTGTTTTCGATGTCGTTACAATATGAACCGCAACGAGCGCCCTTGTTTCAACCAAAGTATTGGACAAAAAGTAGTCTTCAGACGTTTGGACTTGTATTGATTTGTATATCGCCCGCCACTTTGTGAAACAAGGACACGGGGACGTCATGGTCGCTGTTGAGTATCGTTGCCATTACGCCTCTGAACGCTAACCCATTCACGGAAGTCCTGTAACAATAGGCTTGGGTGACTTGCTGTCAAGAGATCGGTCCAAACCCGTTTAAAGGTTTGAGCTGTTCAGGAGCGACGCGCCGATAGATCGACGCTACCGCGCTGCCGGCAGGCCAAAACCAACCTGCATTCCGAACAAGCGTCAGTTGAAACACATTCTGGTTGAAATGGAAATGATTGATGAAATGAAAAGAATGCCCGTTTTAAGATCGGCGCTGACGCACAACGTTTGACCTTCGCCCAGCGGAATAGCCATCCTAACAGTCATGAGAACATGCCTTTTCAAATGGTGTTCAAGGTCTCACTCCATGGAATGCCGTAAGAATTGGGCCGATTCATGGGTCATTAGGTGGTCATTCATCGTGAAGTCAGAAAGTTTAATTTCACGGGTGAGAAGTGAGAGATATTTGGGCATGGAGAGAACAATGAGGACGGCTTAATCGGTTCGATCATGGTCAGGTTTGGAGGACACGTGTTCCTTGGCATCGTCTTTGGCCGTGTTTTGTGACTCGTTTTGGCAATAACTTCCGGGGAATGGATCAATGATCGATCCGTGCGTCAACAACGACGTCACTCGCGCCCGACGGGCACAGCACCACCTGACGCGTCCTCCCCCGCGACACCCTTGCGCATAACATATTCGGGGGTAAAAGAGTCGATCATTCAATATTCAATGCTCGAAAACAAAAACGTGTCACTTCATCGATATGATACAATGGTGGACGTCTCCGGTTCGGACCTTCAACTACTCTCCTCTCGCCACTTTCTCGCCATGTCCATGACCTATTTTCTTGCGAGCGAGGCTGACTTGACGGGTGTTTGCATTAGTATTACTACGATAGGACTTGCAGGGTGCCTCAAAAAGGCTGGGTGGTGGTACAAAGGGAATCGCAATGTCGCGTGTCGCGTTGGTTATGTATGTTGGAAGAAAATTCTTAGTGATTCAAACCCGTCAGAAACTTTAAAGACGATAGTGGTAAGAGCAATACGCACTGCACGAAGAGGCGAGGTAAATATGGCAGTTCAGTGGCGGCCGCTGCTGAATGGGCAATTCGGGGAGTGAGTTCCACGGTATCCACAGTGGCAACATTGTGGTGCGCTAAAGTTGACGCAGGACCCATCGTTATCTGATCCTACGCGAGTGTGGACGCGTGTGGATGATGTGGGCTGACGGCGAGAGCTCGTTGGTGTGGGCATGACTGGAACGAAAACGTCGGAGACGGGGAGGTCGTTGGAGTCGTTGGAGGTGTGATATGTGCCGTGCATGGTAGAGGTCAAAGGTGAAAGTGAAAGCTTGTCAGGGTGAGATGGGTGCTTGGTGAACTGCGGTGACGAGGGCTACCGCCCGAGCTTTTATGCCCCGGGTTGTGGGCGATTGTGGCCTCACCCCCATATGACCGTATCAGGAAAAAGGGATAAAAAGGAACAGGACGTGTTGACCAGGATAATGGACAGGATCAAGGAACGACTTGAAAGAAGGTTTGCAACTGTGGATACGCGCCGCGCTCGGGTGGATAACCAGGGAGAGGTTAACCAAATGCGGAGGTGTAAAGGTGTTGGCGAGATGGGAAAAAGGAATAAATTTGGCTGATATTCCAAACCAAATGGGTGACAATGCGCGTCACTGGAATTACTGGATACAATACAATAGACGGAATGTGCCTGGATAGGGTGGTGGCGCAAAGTCACAGGGCAGAAGGGCTGGAGAAACCGGGCGCGCTTCAGGCGCTTCCACGTAGACGATGCCCCCCACTCTCATCTGAATGAATTGACTTTCCGATCTCTTCTGTGATTCAAATCCTGAAGTCCTCGCGGGGCTACTATGCGTCCTTTGGAAGCCGCATGCGTTACTGATTCCAACTAACCTAACCTGATGCGCCACATCATATGTTCATCTCCAATTTGTGTCAGGCAACCTCGAGGCCTGAAACAATCCAACACGAGGTGGAAATCCTGAAATACAGTCCACAGTGATGATGATATGATGATTATGATCACAGTGATGTGTGTGGCTGATATTTGGCACTAGTTGTACTTGTACTGGATTGTGCTGTACACCACTCGCTACTCGACAAATGTCCGGATTAACCAATATTGTCTATTATGGATAAACCCCTTCCGATGTTCGCGCCCGCGTCCGCTCTTCCCCACGGAAGCCACGGATGAGGGAGTCACCGTGGGGGTACTCATTCAACCCGTGAGGAGGATCACGTTCTGCAGACGGGTTCAAACAATCAATCACACCACCCGACCTTCTTCGTCTCAGATGCCAAGTTGGATTCTCGGGGGCACCTCGAAACGTTCAACACGCCTTCCCCGCGATTTTCCTTCCAAGATCGGGGAAGGCGAAGCAACAGTGCTCTTCCAGGCAATGTTGCATTCATTCGCCTGCTCGCTTATGGCGGCGCCAGCGTACATCGATTATATCCGCACGGTAGGGTCATGCAAGCATCTTGTCAACCCGACTTGATCACTGGACACCCCCACCTGTGTTCTCTCGAGAAAAGTCGGCGATGCCGAGGCAATTGCCTCAATACCCAGGTTCCTTCCGAAACGAACGGGGTTAGGGCATCTGATTTCCGCCAGTCCCTGGTGCCAAACCCCGGGTGCCCCACTTGGGGGCTGATACAAATCCTGATACCATCCTCCTCCGATTAAAGGCGCGCGCGCGCCTGTCGGAAAATGCGACATGCGATGGGCACGATCATAGTACAGTATTTGCGCTGAAAAAAAAACCAAAGAAAAAGAAGGGACAACACGTGCCGTCGCCGGCGCGCAGCAACCGATGTGATTCGTCCGGAGACCGCCCCGCTCGCCGTGGGGCTGTGGAGTATGATGGAGAAACGCTGGGCGATTTCATTACCTAGTTCTTTTCGAGTTAGCCGCCATCTCCCGGCTTTGAGGATAACCTCGGGTCGGCTGCGCGGTACTGTACCATCTGACCCCCCGGTTATCCGGCGTGGAAGCTAGTTTTCGAATATCAGAAAAGTGCATGCAGAATTCGGTTGTGCGTCTGCTGCTACTTGTGTTCACCCGATCGTTGATTTGTCAGTGCTGGTATCGTACTCACTGCCTTTGCGGATTTTTTGAAAATCCGGACCTGAGGAGAACACCTGGCCTGGGCAGCCCTGCGCGCCACTGCCCCTGGCGCACTTGCGAGTGCCACCTCGAGTTTTGCCTTGTGGTATTTTCTCTGGTCACGACATTGCACAGCCCTCAGTACTACTAGCATGTTTTTTTTGGCACAGGTTTCCGTCAGAAGCCGGGGAAACGGGGAGAACCATACCCAAGCCCCAAGCCTTTCAAGCTTTCAAGCTATCAAGCTACTGGCTTGTGCCGGGATTCCGAGGTGATAAAGCCAATTAAAACAAATCACTGGCACCGCCCTGAATGATAACCGATAACCCCTACAGTTAACTGTACAGCCTCAACTTTTCCGCTGAGTTCTATTACATGCGTAATGCGACCTGTTGGGCCTCCACCATCCAGCTGTTTGGCCTAGCAGAATCTTATTCGGCATGGCACATAATCATTCCGAGCGCAAAGCACAGGCGCAGGGCCCAGCCCAGGGTCAGTTACGCCGCCACATACAGCAAACGTCGCTCGATATCCTATATCGGCGATAGTCGGGGCGCACTTGTCGCCACCGCATGGTGGCTATCCGTTCGGAAGGCATTGGGTGGAGTGGACCTGGAATGTGGGGAGTGCAGTGGGGGGTGCCGTAAGCTCCCGGAATCACGCAGCCCTATTCAGGTTCGAACATCTGTGTTTTTGCCCCGCACGGTATTCTCGTGCATAGGGCTATGCCGAGAATCTCGAGAGACGAAGTAGGGCTGGAGTCGGGGACACGGGTATTCCCCGCAATGAGCGGTGGCGGACATGCGATTTGTTCACGTCGTGTGATGCCCAATGTGCAACATGAGGGAACCTATTCGAGACTGCGATTCATTGCGGTTTGGGGAAGAGGCCGTGACCGCGGCATTTCCAAGCTGACCTCTTCAGAACTTCTCAAACTTCTCAAAGGTCATGCAGCCACTGGATGAGGCTTGGCAGAAGACGCTCGGAAATGAAAGAGAACACTCTCGACGACTCACCTGACAACTGTCAGATCTGGCCGGAAGTGTTGGTCACATCAACGGGTCAGTCCGACACCGACACAGTCCATACGGTGGCCCTTGGGCCTGGCGTCTCCAGTCTCCCACATTGATCGACTGGGACGAAAGTTAACTCACGCAGAGAAAGCTAAGGGGGCTTTCGGAATCAAGAATAAGCAGCCACGCTAAGACGATGGTACAATGGTATGGGAGGGAACAGCTACAGTAGTTTCGTACACATGACCAAACCTGCGGCTCCAAGGCGGCGAAAGAAGTGTGGGTGTTCCTGTCCAGTTCATACCGCCGTTATAAAATTGGAGATGTGGGCACCGTTTTTTTACGTCGAGACGTCTTTGCGCGTGAACACACGGAGATCTCCAATGAGATGACTTGGCGAAATAAACACTTCCGCGCTTCGAACGAATGTTCTCAGATATCGATCCGAACGGAATGATTCGAGGATACACAACGGAAGAAGTGCCTGTGAATACAGGTGACCTCCACCTCCACTCCTGGGGGTCCCCTATTTCTTAGGCGGGTCACTGGTTGTACTCATAGAGAATCACGGCACATTGCCTAATACCATGACCATGCGGCGCTGTGATCCCATACGAATATGGGGTGGGGTGGACAGCCGGATAGTAAATGTTTGGGGTCCCTCGATGTCAGCAGGCGGTACCGAAACGCATGAAGGTATGCTGGTCTTCATTAACCCCGGAACTATTAATGGGGACATTTCCGCATCATTTCCCGGGAACAGAGACGAATCCCTCGAAATTAGTGTAGGGCACGATGAATGAATAGCCGATGGCGACGTCTGTGACAGGACAGATATTGGTGGCACCATCCCTTAAGATAGGAGGCGATGATTACGAATTCATGGAGTAGGGGGCTTCACCCGCCACAAGTCGCGATTCGCGAAGCAAAGCGATGTGCTAATATGTTCGTAACAAATGGCCACGTTGTAATTTTGACGGGATCTGGGCATCTCGGCGCTGTTACAGGTCCAAGTATAGAGCAGCGGCCCCTATGGTATGGCCCAACTTCGTAGTCAAAGCCTGCGTCGCCAGTAGAGTCAGGAAGAACATGATGAAGCGGTCTTCGTAGCATTTTGAGGGTGTGGCCACGCCGCTGGATAGTGGATACGGTGGATGGAGGTTCACCGAGGGTCAGTAACATGGTGAAAAGGGAATAAGAGCGCACAGGGCCTCGATTCGATACACTAAACAATGTCCTATACAACATAGGTGGCATTTTCTGATGATATGGGTTGATGGTGTTGTACAAGGTGATCGTTGACCAGTTACGTGGCTCATTAGGGCCGGCGGACGCGTCCATTAGCGCAACGCGGGTTAAACAGCAATATCACCCTCTTTACACTTACGCGTATCTCAGCATGGTGTGCTACCTCTTTCGCGCTTTTCTAACATTTACTGATCCTGTGTAATAAAGGTTGTCCTTGCCGCTTCAATATGTACCAAGGGTGGCAAAGGTGCGCCTGCCTGATTTGTTTGGTCCACCAAGGGAGGTTTTCCGCTCACGATGCCAATATCAGCTGTGATTTCTCGACAATTCAGGGATATGTCCCGGACCAGGATCGATGCCTTGTTGGCCTCCTTTCCCAAACTTATACCTACTAATACGCAACACACGTCTGTCGAAACGGCTGAAGTTCGCTATGTCTACCAACTCCTTGAAGACCTTTACATCGTCCTTATCACAAACAAAGCCTCGAACATCCTGCAAGATATAGAGACACTGCAACTCTTTGCTCGTGTCGTGTCGGACATGTGCCGTAGCGCAGACCAGCGAGAAATCGCGAAAAACTCGTTCGAATTACTTGGGGCGTTTGATGAGATTGTGAGCCTGGGCTACCGAGAGCAGGTCAACTTGATGCAAGTTAGGAGCATTTTGGAAATGGAGAGTCATGAGGAAAAAATACAGGAAATCATTGCCAGGGTATGCACGGTCTACCAAGCAACTTCCGTTGTGAATGACACCCCTTGCAGAATAAGGAAGCCGAGGCCAAGGAGGAGCTGAAGCGTAGGGCCAAGCAGCTGGAAATGCAGAGACGGGAGCAGCAGAGACGCGCTGCCACTGGTGGCGGTGGGCCAGGCAGCGGCAGTTATCTCGGCGGCGGGGTATCCGGCTATGCTCCAGTTCCACAACGGTTCGACAGCCCTTCCACTCCCGCCAGAACGGTATCACCCGTTCCTTCTTCATTACGGGCTCCGACATTCAAAGGGTCAGGCATGAAGCTTGGTACCAAAAAGACGAAGCAAGCCGAGCTCTTGGATGCTCTGGGCGGAAGTGCCCTTCTTTCGGAGGAAATGTCGGCTCCTAATACTCCCGCTCCCTCTACTCCCGAGCCCAGCATAATGAAAGAGATAAAGAACCCTCTCCCGACGGTCACTCCTGAAAGGTAAGTGCTCTTTCCATCTGGTGTGGATAATGAATGAAACCCGTTTGTCAGCGTTCACATCATTACAAAGGAAAATATATCGCTGTCTCTGTCCCGTGAGGGTGGTCTGGAGTCGTTCGAACTAAAGGGGGACATGAATCTTCACGTGTCTGACCCATCGCTTGCCCGAATCAAAATCCTCCTCTTGCCATCGCCCTCCGCATTTGGTCCGGAGCTTCAGTTTAAGCAACATCCGAACGTCGGGAAATTCTCTGCGAACAACGAGAGAACCATCTCACTTAAAGATTCATCGCGTGGATTCCCCGTCAACCAGTCCCTTGCGGTGTTGAAGTGGAGGTACGCGGGAAAGGACGAAAGTTATGTCCCGCTCTCCAGTGAGTGCGCCACCATGTTACCATCACCCACTTTCCTGACAACGTCGTGCCTTCTTGATTCGGAAAGTCAATTGCTGGCCCACGCCTTCCAACGATGGCACCTGCGATGTCAACATCGAATACGAATTGGAGAACGACAATGTTTCCCTTTATGACCTCGTTATCTCCATCCCGCTTCCGTAAGTAGTGATTTCGACTCCAACTGCCTTCGCTAAAACCTTATAATACTTGTCAGTGCTGGTTCTTATCCGACAGTGGCGTCTCATTCCGGCGAATGGCAGCTCAACCCGTCGAGTCACCGTCTGGATTGGACCATCCCTCTCGTCAAAGGCGAGGACCGAACAGGGTCATTGGAATTCTCCATCAATGGTAACGACGTTAACGCGTTCTTCCCTGTCCAAGTATCCTTTGTGGGCCTTGGAAACACTGTCGGTGTTCGTGTGGCATCTGTCTCGCAGGTGGACAACGGCGAGGATGTCGTATTCTCGGAAGATGCAAGCTTTATCACCGACAATTATCTTGTCGTATGAGGACTTTCTTTGATACAGCGCGTAGAGTGTCATTATCATGTGTTACGACCTTGTGCATCAGGAATTGAACCCTTTAGAAGACAAGAAGACGGCAATGTACGCCGTGGAACCCCCTCGTCAGACGAGTAGCTCGCAAGGCCTACAATTAGAGAACAACGTGAGCACTGATCAAGAAGAGCGAGCTGGTCCAACCACTGTATGCCATTGTTACCCTGACGAGGTGAATCAATCACCTCAGTCGCTCGGCCCATGTTCGTGGCGCTCTGATTGCCTCTCGGCTGAACACTTTGGGGTCGTTTGTGGAGTCCAGATCCCCGATCTCCTCAACAGCAATAGCATCTTTGGCTTATCTCCGTACACCGACAGAAAGACCGCCGAGACGGACTCCATGTGAACCCGCGGCCAAATCATCAGGAATCCTCAAGTCCCACAGGGTGAGCCTTCCCAAGTTATAAATTTCTCCTAGAAGCAGAAGCGTCGCTGCTACATGTGTGGCGGCGGCGCACGGAGCCACAATAATATCTGGGTGGGTTCGCGCCTTCTGAACAACAGGCGGACAATGGCTTGGCAAAAGGTTTGTACGAAAGATAATTTTTGTTCAAGTTTTTGTGTTTGTGCTTCTGTGGTCAAATTTCATTTTTTTTTCGTAATATGCCGGTGTCAATCCTGTTTACGCCTCTCGTCCGTTGATGTACCAGTGGTCGTGACGGGGCATTCGGCAGCTACGGTATGTCACGCTCGTTTGTTCAAGTTCGCTCCGCGTCACGGAGGCCAGAAAAGAGTCGGACTGTAAGACCGTCCATTACCCTGTGGGATCCACCCTAACCGGAGGGCATCCTTGGTCAACTAAATTGACCTTACGTTAACGACCCTCGTTCGTACGAGTCTGTGAAGGCAGCCTATCGTGACTACATTTATCGAAGCGACACAAGCCGCTTGGCAAGCATACAGTAGTATGACAGAGGTGTCGAGAGCGTAACCTGTGAGTCATACACAAAGCAACGACGAGGTAAACAAGAAAAAATGTACGAGTGTCCAGGTTGTCCGAGAAATGACCATGTTAAAGATGAGTGAAAACGAAGCATACGAAATTAATAACAAAGATGCGTCCTTGGGATTACGGGGTGTCATGGTACAAGTATCAGGTTATCCGGGCTATCCTATGGTTGCGTTAGCAAACTTGCTGCTTAGGAATTCTTGCGTATCTTTAATCCTCCCCTCCTCATCAGGAATTCCGGCGCTCATGTCTGAATCGCCCAGAGACAAACGATTCGGGAACGTTGATGACTGGCGTAGCATCGTTTCCCCGGTATTGAGTTGCGGAATGTTGGAGGCAGACCGTGATCTTGGAAGGGTGGCCGCAGCCATCATGGGAGGGCTGAGCATAGGAGAGAGGAATGGCACCGAACCATGGATCATATTTCCTACGAGCGTCATGCCCGATGGGTTCATCCGAGGGGGTGGAACTTGGGTATTCTTGGGGTCGACCAGCATCTGAAAGACCAAAAGGCAAGCAAATGCATCATTTCCGGCGTTATGAAGAGCGAAATCGAGAGGCACATGGAGCGAATGGAGGATGCCACGAAGAGAGAGCGATGAGTTCGGTTGGCGAGGCAAGCCCGTTTTCGCATCGAGCATCGCTCCGCGAAGTCCCGCTTTGAATAGGCAACTCTCATAGACAGTGACATCAATTACTAAGAGATTGTGAGGCAATTCTAGTTTGCGTGATCAGTGGCAGCAACGCTACATCACAATTGTCAGACGATGCGTACTTATCTTCATCTCTTCCAATCGGCGAAGGTCTTCCTTAGCAGAGTGGGTTACCAGAATGAGACTGTTAGCCTGGGTCTCGGAATCAGGACTGGCGAGACTGCTGTGGCAGGCATATCAAACGGGTGTGACTTTGGGAAAGTGTCTATCTTACCTTATGACAGATTGAATAATCTGTGGCAATTTAGCCCTGGATACAACTTGACTTTCACCAAACTGAGAAGATAGTTATGACTTGATGAATTTGAGGGGAAAGGGGAGGATATCTTACTGCGTACTGCCAGGCACGGATAAGCAACAGGCATGTTGGGAGTAGTTAGTATACAGTATTATCCTACCTGCCAAGGAAATGTCGGGTTGTACTTGCTTCGAGCCCTGTCTGAGTACTCGCGGACGACGTAGTGCCCCTTTCTGCCACGGAGTGTGAGAAAGCGAGGTTAGCTGACGTGTGGGTAGGCCTTACCTATAGTTGTCCTCGGGAATTGGCGGCCAAGCTCCAAGGCTGAAAGTGGGGGATTTGTGTCAGCTCGATGTGCGTACGATTACCCAACTTACGCGTCCAAATGGCCACACCGGACTGTTGCATAGCCCCATTCAAGAACACAAGAAACGTTCCAATCCGAGCTCTCGAAGTCGATGGCAAGAAAAGACTTGTCATGAAGGTCCCAAAGTTCTTGGATTGCCCTCGGCTCACCGAGACGGATGCGTGTTTTGAGAGCCGAGAGGTAAACGGCACGCAAGGTTGCATGAAGCTTTTTGTATGATGAATAATCGGAGATAGTTCGGAGGTGTCGTTGGTGCGTTTCAAACGGATGCACTTTCACGACGTTGTCAACCACGGGCAACGTGTCTCCAAACCTCGTCTTTATCATCTTTACGAATGCGCCGACGGACGTCATTCTCGTGACGATATGGGCCCTCCCTGTGTATGCGTCTGTGGCGGTAATAACGGGCCACGAAAAGGACAGGAAATCTTCAAAGGTGTTAAAGAAATGGCCCCAGGAGCGTTCATACCTATTCCAACGTATACAGCATCAATGGTCAGTCCTTCAAGGATATGTGAACGTTTCCACTCGCCAGGGTATTCCGTTCAGCTGAAAATATCCCATATATGCAGAGTACACCTATCGATTGTATTGTAAGCACGTGATTGAAAGCGTGGTCCCTGTGTGCACGCACAGATTGCAGGTCGTACTCCCATCCTTGACTATCGACGAGATGAAAATCGGACATTTAGTACGAGAGAGTTTAGTGTTGTGGGTGAGGGGCAGGCACGCACAGGTGATACAACAGCTGTCCGCGCTTAAGGGTGTCACGGCTGTGATGCCGAGTTTGGAATCAAGCGTGTCATCGCGTGAAATATCCAATTCGATAATTTCTGACTTTTGCGTAGGGTCCCTGCAACAGCAGTCGCAGCACGAGATAACCACAGGAAAGGAAGAGACAGAATAATTAATGTTTGCACTCGTACGTCATATTGCACTGCCAACTAAATTACTACAAATAAAGGATTACAAAACCGGGTGGCAGAACATACACGACCGAGTAAGTGTACCCTGAGAGTCTGTGCAGCTCCAACGTCAGCCATGAAACAACGGAGGAGCGAAGGATACGAGTTCAGAGACTTGAATCATTCCCGAGGGAAAATATGCTCAACGTGATAAACACATAGCGAAGTAATATCTGCATCCCGAAGGAGGGGAAATGACAGTAACACTCACAGCAAGCCGGACAAACAAGTTATGAAAGCAGTCGGGGGACACGTAGGCTCAACGATGGTAGGTCAAGATCGAGCCTAAAAAGAAACAGGACGTTAGGGAATCGTCGAGGTAAATACTTAAGGTTAGTCAGTGAATATATCGCATTCATTTCTCATGCACGATGGCATCAAAGTGAGCTGAGTGACGATTTTTTATCATCAAAAAGGGGGGTTCAAGAAGGGGTCTGTATCTGGAATTGATTGGAGATGCGTACTCACCAAGCAAGGCATGAACGACGACGAAGAACAACTGAACTCGTGGGCGTGGGAAAGACTGAATGGCTGAACTTGACCACGTGCTCAAAACTGTACAGGATGAAAATAGAGTTGAGCCACAGGATGAGCCGGGCAGCGCCCGCAACATCCTCAGCGCATAGCGCGTAAGTGAAACGACAAGATGCAAATATTCGTCAAGACCCTTACAGGGAAGACTATCACCCTCGAGGTGGAGTCTTCCGACACTATCGACAACGTAAAGGCAAAGATCCAGGACAAGGAAGGGTGAGCCCTCTTTTTACACCAAGAACCAACTTACTTATTCGTGTTCAGCATTCCCCCAGATCAACAACGCCTGATTTTCGCTGGCAAGCAGCTTGAGGATGGTAGGACATTAAACGATTACAACATCCAAAAGGAGTCGACTCTTCACCTCGTTCTTCGGTTCGCACCTTTCTTCTCCGAAGGCGTTACCACTTGTCTCATCATAGCCCTTCTGAAGCCTCCGCGGTGGACTCATTGAACCCTCGCTCAAGGTGCTCGCGAGCAAGTACAATTGCGATAAGCAGATCTGCCGCAAATGCTATGCCCGCCTTCCCCCCCGCGCTACCAATTGCCGGAAGCGGTCATGCGGACATTCGTCCCAGCTTCGCCCGTCAGTGTTAACTGAAACCCACCTATTGCCCCTACTCATTTTTTCATAGGAAGAAGAAGCTGAAGTAGTCTGTTTACACGCTCAGAACGTATGGTTTCGGCATGCGTTGTATGGGAGGTGTCTTAGTCCTGTACTACCTCGAGTAGATCATATTTTGAATCCCATCGCATTTGTTATAACGTAACCCGGAAAACCGGAAAATATTCCGGTATACGGCGCTAATTTCAGAGCATTCTTTGACCGTACATGTTGAGTCTAGCGAGGACCGTTGTCCGTCATTCGGGATTTAAAAGAAAGTTATCCTCTATACGTGCAGGTTAACATCACCCTACGTCTATTCTCCTCCTTGACGCACCTCAACAGGAACTTCAAGCAGCCTTTCGCGATCCTACATCCCCATATCACATTCCTGAGGGCTCACAAGGACCCACTTCTCCGGATGAGCAGCCAACGTCTCTAACCGCAGCGGAAGAGGGCCGCACATACTTTGAAGACCGTGGGTTTGACCCTGCTAGCTTCTGGGAACAGCCAATAGTCTGGGGAGACCATGATGCCTTCCAGTGTGTGACCATCCCCATCGTGCTGAAGACCGTCTCACCTCACATGCTTACTAGACACGTCAATAATGTTAGATATCGTACGTATTGGGTCCCATTTCTGTTCCATCCCCCTTCTGGCTCACTCACCCTCCTTCAGTTCACTTCATCGAGGCAGGCCGCATTCGCTGGATTTCGTCCATCGGGGAAGAGCTTGGCGGTCAGGCCCAAGTCGACGCGTTTCTGCGAGCGCAGGGTGTTTCCTTCATTCTCAAATCCATCAACATCAACTTCCGCAGGCCTGTACAATATCCTGATACAGTCAGCTCTGATCCTCTGCGCTCGCTCGTATATTGATTGTAACTCACTGACCTGAGAGTAGCTACTGATAGCCCATGAGCCTGCGCCAGAGCCCGACCTAAAGCGTGCAAACACGCAGTTCCTGCTGCACGCCGGAGTATATTCGTATGCGCAACGCGCCATTGTCGCAGACTCGACGGGTGTGGTAACATGGTATGACTACGACAAGCTCGCAAAGTGTGACCCGGGCGACAAATACTGGGCTCCCATCCTCGCACGGATGAAGTAAGAGGCGCGCTTGGTGGACTATGCGCTACATTACTGCTGTCCTTCGTTTAGACTTTATAGACAACCCAGTATGCTTGCAGTACTCTTGAGGATTGCTCTCGACTCGTATTTCTTCTTCTTCGAAAATGCAACCACATAATTGTAATGGTAACAAAGGACAAAATAAGATAGACAACTAAAATACCATGCCTGTTTTGACGCATTTGCCGCATGGTTGGACCTCGGTCAGTATTAATGGTGCAATGTGTGTCTGGATCGTTTGGGTAATCGGTAATCGCTAGGTAGGTGACTTTGACCGGCCCGGTGAATTTCGTTCAAGTCCAATCATTACGATGGCAAAAATATCGAAAAACCAACGATCTTCTATTCCGTCTCTCTCTTCGCGCTCGTCAAAATCAAGGCGACGACCTAATCGTTTCCGGAACCCTGCAAAGTTGGACGTATATGAATATCAATCCCATAAAGTCAGAAGGGCTCATGTACCACTGTCACTTGATAAAGATGAAGCCCGTGAACACGGTGCTGCCTCTGACGATGACTCCGTCGCCGACATGCGTAAGCCGCGGCTTATAGGTGAAAGCGTAGAGGACGAGGACGTCCCATCAGAGGATGACGAAGAACTTGATAGCGACGCTGCGTTCGAAGACACGGATGACGAACGTTTTGCTGGATTTTCCTTTCCAAATGTACGCGCTCTCATCCGTTTCTTTTCCTATGTGGTGCTCAGCGTCTGTGAAATCAGTCTCGCGGTAAGGCGTCGAATAACAACACCTCCAATCCGCCAGAAATTGACCTCAGCGATGGTGACAATACTACGGATTCTAATGAGGACGGTGACTCGGGAGATTTTATTGATGTCCTCGACGTCCTTGACGGCCGTGCCGATCATGACATGGAAGTGGACCCCACGGGTCATTCCCACGCTGAACGCCACGGTACTGAGCCAAGTGCCAATGCCGGGGTGGAAGAAGAGGAGGAAGAGGGAGAAGGGGATGAGGACACTGCACTGTCGGCAGACGAGGACGTCAATCCGAGCGCTCTCGAGGGCCTCGAGAAATTTGTCTCCTCTTTGGAAACATCTAGGAAACGAAAAGGGGATAGTGATCTCGCAAGTAATCCCCTCCCACGCAAGAGAAGGTTAATGGAAGAAAAGACAGCAGTTGGAGTAGAAGGGGAGTTCACAGCCGTGACATCTGGTACGCCCAACACGTATATATTTAGTGCGTTGTTCTCAATGTTTCTAGGCCAGCAGCTTCGATTAGACGACTTGATCGCACCACTGGCATCTCATTCGTCGGCAGTGCTCTCCCTTAAAAAGTCTGTCAAAGTTCTAGATGCATCACGGACTCGCGGAGCTCCCCTTTCAGCACCACTACCTCAACGGACGCAAGACAGGTTAGACAGAGAGGCGGCGTACGAACAGACAAAAGAAGAGGTTGACAAATGGAAAGAAACAATGAAACAGATCGAAGAGGTTGTACTCACGCCCTTCCATCTCACGCTCGCTAATCTCTGAACCCAAAGGCCGAGCATCTCTCTTTTCCATTACAAAGAGAACCAGTCGGAAAGGTATCTAATCTTGAGCTTACAGCGAAGTTTAAGGTGAGACCCGTTTTCAGCACGTTCCAATTCCAATCTGGCCGTTGGTTGACACTTCATTCACAGCCGTCTACCGAGTTGGAAAAGGCCGTGGATCAACTTCTCAAACGAGCACAGATGAGAGAAGAGGATCTCCACAAAGCCGAGGAACTTAAAATGAACCACCTTTCAGCTGAAGAGATTGCATCGCGACGCGCAGAGATAATGAGGACTCGCGAGCTCATGTTCCGTGCTGAAATGAAGGCGAAACGGGTTGCTAAAATCAAGAGCAAGACGTACCGGCGTTTAAGACGACGGGCGAAAGAGAAACAACGTGGCGACGAAAGTGACTCCGAAGGACCCGAGGCTCCATTGAGGAAGGAAGCGGAGCGAGCCAAAGAGCGAGCGACTCTCAGACATAAAGTCACGGGAAAGTGGGCAAGAGCGATGCGACGCAAAGGTGAGATGGACGACGATCAACGTCAAGATATGGCGGAGATGCTAGAGAGGGGGGAGAAGCTACGCAGGAAGATCCAGGGTGGCAAAGAGGGCAGCGACAGTGATGATGATGGTAGCGACGAGGACGATCCAGCCCAACTGAAAGCTCGAGTTTTCGACAAACTAGCAGAGCTTAAACACGACGACTCGGTCCTGGCCGGGGCCAAAGGGAAGAGTGTCTTTGACATGAAATTCATGCAGGACGCAGCTGCGCGCGAGCAAAGAGAAATCGATAAGGCGGTCGACGATTTGATGGAAGAGCTCCGGGATTCGGATGCGCCTGCCCATGAAGATGAAGATGGCAACCCAGAGTTACCTCAGGACGATCCCTCCGTCATCATTCAGCGCACAGGTGGAAGGGTTTCCCTTCGACCATCCGGTGTAGGTGGTTTGGAATTCAACTGGAATCACACTGACATTGTCACGTAGCTAACGTCGATCTTGGCGCAACGGCCAGCGCCGTCGGATGCGTCAAGCACCACTCTGAAGTCTACAGATCTCCATTCCCTCCCCACAGCGACCCCAACTATGTCGCCCATTGACTCCCAGACTCTGTCTATTTCACGAAGTCAGGTCACTCAGCAAACTTCCGGTGATCATAATCCTTGGCTCTCCCGTGATGGCCCAGCCTCGCACACAGTGTTAAAGAAGAACGAGGTTGCTGTCAGCAAGGATAGCACGAGTGCCGTTAAGGCCAAGACTAAGCTCCGAAAGAAGCAGAGGGAGACCAAGGATGAGGTCGCAAAAGTCCAGGATGATGGTGTCCTTGAGATTTCCCCAGCGGATGTGTTGCTGGCATCATTCAAAGGACGTAAACAAGAACAACCTGAAGAGGATAGTTCCGACGGAGATGACGAGGTCGAGGAGCAAGAAGAAAAGCTTAAGCGAAAAGGCAAGAACCCTGGCAGGACGCACAATGCGTTCCAACAAAGGGAACTTGTAACAAGGGCTTTCGCCGGGGACAATGTCGTAGAGGTTTGCTCATATCAATTGAGTGCCGTACAGTTCTTGACCTGGTTGACATAGGAGTTTGCGGAAGCCAAGCGTCGCGAGGTAGAGGAGGATGCTCCGTATGAGGTAGACACCTCGTTTCCTGGTTGGGTAAGCTGCGCTTGATTCTCCCATCTTTTTTTTTTTTTTTTTTTCATTTTGTGGAACCTTTACAGGGTACTTGGGGTGGGCAAGGAACACGCAAGGCTCCCCCGAAACCTCACCTAATAAAGAAGGTTGCTGGTATAGACCCTCAGTCTCGCGCAGATTTTGGCAAAGCACATGTGATCATATCGGAGAAGCACGACAAGAAGGCGGCGAAGTACTTGACGAAAGATTTACCATATCCGTACACGAGCAAAACGCAGTTCGAGCGCACCCTGGAGATGCCCATCGGGAGAGAATGGAACACTCGCATCGCGACTCAACGTGCGACATTACCCAAGGTTACGAAAAAGGTGCAGTATAAGTTCCGTAATGAATCTCATCAGGACTAAACTTGTATGATTAGATGGGGACGATCATCAGACCGCTGGAGAAACGGTTCTAACCCTCACGTTATTTATCTCTCAGCACGTTCCTTGCACTTAACTTTATTCGCAAAACTTAAGTCTCTGTGCCGGTTTTGCTTGAGCGCCTAATGGATCCGTGCGTTTGGGAATTCAGTCCATCTGTCCCACCTTGACACGATCGGCGAGGTGATACCACGTATTCAGGAAATTCACTGGCACCAGAGCACGATTTCGCCTTAGCAACATTTACATGTGGACCAAGATAGCCACCCCAGCCTTGATTCAATTCAGTATCGGCGCTACCAATGGTCGCAGAACTGCGGACAGTACTGTATGCGATGAGACCCTATAGTTCGTAAGTCAGAGTATGCAGTAATATTATGACCCACGTTGCGACTAGGAAGTTCCTACGTGCTCTCATGCGGACAGCGGACAGTTAGACGAGGCTACATAGCGATAACTGGGTGGTACAACACATTACCCTGCGTGATCTCTGAATAGTCCAGCAGTGAAGTTTTCGCAGATTTGCCAATTCTAGGTGCGGGTCTATTAGACACACTAGCTGCACTACCGCCAGTCGGCGTCTTTAGGTTTTGTCTTCGTTGTCTTATGATTTTAGGTGGATGGCATTTGAACGAGGGAAAGTGTGATCCATCAGTATATAAACACTCGCTGCGACGACACTGCGTCGAAGTTCGCGCTTGTGTTAAGAAGATAAGGGCACATGTCCAATAAAGGAGGGGGAGGCCACACGGATTAATCCAGGCTATAAATATGTGATAGCATGATACCAGGACAAAGCAGCACAACCAAGTAAACCAAGGAAACGAAACATGTAGGAAAAGGAAACCAAGGGCGTGTGTGTCCTGAAGTAACTACGAGATTAAACAAAATGATGCGACCTGGGTGTGACATATGGGAGCTACTGGATCTGGCTAGATCGTCGAATTGAAATGGAGTCAAGTGTTCACTCGATTTTGAAACCCTAAATAGTATTTCGAGTGAGCACATCAGAGGGTAGATCCACTCAGTTAGGACGTGCCTTCGTGACATTGCGATCTAGGGATCTTTTCTTGAGATAGTGATAGATGCGGACGATGTCAGGCCACATGAATAAAGGCATGATAATCGCCAGGACAGGAATTGCGATGATCCAGAAACTGGAAACTAATTAATACGACTAGGGGAATGGACGCGGGGCGAACACGTACATAAGGTCGGTATGGCCGTGATTGACAGTCCACATGTTTTCGAAGTTCATACCCTAACGGAGCTCAGGTTTATATCTCTGTAGAGGGATGGGGAAATGCTTACGAAGTAACCCGTAAGCAATGTCAGCGGCAAGAACACAACAGTACATAACGTCAAGCGGCGCCTGTGTGGATGTTGAGCGAGAGCTTGGACAGTATCATAATTCTGAAACGTACATCACTTCATTCATTTCGTAGGATGCCATCTAAAGCAACGGCCCTTCAGTACATGGGAAGTAAAACCAGGAGCCGTGACGTACGTTGAACGTATAGTTAATCAAGTTCTCTGCCATGGCCGAATACATGTCCAGGCTGGCCATTGCGTATTCCATGTGATCGTACACGTCGGCCTGTAAGGAAAGTACGTCAAGGCATGATATAGAAGACAGACCGCGAAGGAAAGGACCAACGAGGTATATCTTAGACTTCGGAGACAAGTACCCAACGACCTTCTGATCCCCAGACTCTGACAAGTCGAGGCATGCTGCCGTTCTCTCAGTATCATAGGTTCTCAATGCATATATCAAGGCTTTGACAGGTCCAAGAGTGCGCTTATGCAAAATCAAATCTCCAGAAAGTATATGGACTGACAACATGCCATGAGTCTCAGTCGGTGAGATGAACAAAAGAATACGAACGACTCCTAACGTTTGTGACCTTCGATTTGATGAGGATCATGCGCTCGACCGTGCTGAGACGCGTACGGTACTCATCGACGACTTCTAGGGCGGCATCGACAACTAAATTCAAGATCATGTTAGACAAAGTGGGGTTTCTAATGTAAGCGACACACCAAGATCGAGCAGACTTTGAACGAGTAAGCAAGCAGTAGCACTCTTTCGCAAAGAGGTGTCCCGTTGACGAACACGGGCAGCGATTGGCTCCGTCAAATCAAGACTTGGCGTTGAGTTGAACGATATGACAGTGCCTAACAATGAGCACTGTGAGGGGAAGGGGTCGATGGGACGAGACAATGAGAAATTACCATCACGGAAAAGGAATATACACAAAGGTTCTATGTGAACCCCGACGCGGTCTCCTTTCTTCAGCTCATCCAGCGTCATTTCGGCAGCAGCGCGCCTACGCTTATGAGCCTCCAAGAGGAAAAGGAAAGGCCTAAGGAACTCAGTTTGCCGTGAAAGGAAGACGTTCCAACTCACCATAAATGATGCACTGCGACCCCCCATCTCAGGGTCAACCAGGGTGGCCCTGGCAGAGTCGAATTCATCGGCCATCGGATCAAATTCGCCTCCATAACTACTCCCGAAAGTGCGTTCACGTTCCAAACCCAACTTCTCATCGAAACGCTGGGGAGAGGCGGAACGCGGTAACTCGGTGAATGGGGGAGGCGCGTCCGGCCCAGATGTATTGGCGGTAGAACCAAGTGAGTGGCACAAGACACGTATGAAGAGATGCTCAGGATAGTAGTCCGCCTTTGAAAGCGCATGGCCGCTCCGGTGGTGGAGCAGGTCCTCCACAGATAGGGGGTGCAGTTCTTGAAAAAAAAAGCGTCAGGACGTAAGCAAAGGGTATCCATGCAGCTATTTACCATATTTCATAGCGAGTGCGCTGATGACATCCCAGCTGATACCCCCAATGTTGATCCAGCGAACTCTGACCCATGGCTCACGGGCGGACGCTCGGTCGTTTTGAAGGAACTCGACGAACCCTCTATTGGTCATGCGACCAGCGCTGCACCTGATAGACGAGTAGTCGATAACGTCGATGACGCATTTTTGGCGTATGTGTCCATAGGCGGCGAATGCGCTAGCACGACGAGGGTCGACGCCCGGTTCGGCACCCAGACGGCCTCGCAACGCGATGGTCGACGTGCGATGGACGGCAATGACCTTTCGGACAGCTGCGCGAAAGCGGTCTTTCGGAGTTAGCTGGGACACCGCGGGCGCGCGGTTGGCTTTGCGACTTTCGTGGCTCTTGACTGAATGTGAGCGACGTTGGCCAGCGCTGGTTGGAACCCTCGTGTGATCCTGCGAAGGTGCTTCACGTTCGACCACTTCGATTTCCGGTCCCGAGGGAGTTTCTCCTCCGGCACCTGGGAGTTTATCTTCCTGGGACATGGCAGGATATTATCGACGTAGATGAGGAGTGGGGGACGGAATCAAGGAATCAATTTTGGCCGACAAACGGTGGTCGCAAAGTGAACGTGGAACGGGGACAGAGCGCCCGGAGATGTCACTAGGCACACACGCTGTGGCGGACGCGGGACGCCCAAAGTGCGTGAAACGAGGGGGACACCTGACAACGGTGAGCATAGACCGTGACACCCGCCCATGGCCTGAATAACTAATGATTGATAGAAATCGAGAGTTGCTTGCTGCTACAGCCCTCATTAGGAAGGGCGCCATGCATGCCCCATTCCGAGTCTCAATCGGCTCGGCAGCAGGAACGGACGCCCACTGGGGGGTTCTCACAACTGAACACCGGCCCGGGCTTGGGTGCGTTGGTACGATACGTGTGTTGGACCTGCACTTACCGTAATCTTGGTCCACGGTAAACCGGGTAAACAGATGGTATTGCATGTTGCCAGAGGGATGAGAGAAGATTGATATTGTCACGTATGGACCACGAGTTTGTCAGCAAGTTACCGCGACATTGGCTCATGTTGAATTGTCTCTCGACCGACACATCGCATTTGTCGATCTATCATAAAATCTGCACATCAGAGTGTACAGCGATGCATGGGTAATGATTGATATCAATGATCGATGGTCCTTTCCATGAGTATATTCACCATGTTTTTCTCGCGATTTTTGGGAATTTATTTCACGTTATTTCTGGGGTAAAGGTAAACAAATTAAATAAGTGTCGTACCCACTCCTCATTTTCTGGAATTCACCTCAGCTTCTTAAATTGAGAACAAAGACGATGACGGTGACGTGCATATCATTCCATACTGTATGAAATTTTACAAGAGAACAGAACGAGGGGATTGTATAGATACAAACGTTTGTTTCACCTCCCGTAACCGTAGTACTTTTGAGAATAAAGCGCTTTCCAAAAATAAGAAAAAGCTGGAGTGCACTATTGGAGTTGGAATAGTTTTCGAGTCAAAGTCATCACACCCTCTTTGTGTTGCGACCGGGACCGTAAATTGTGTCCAGCAATCCACCACTGTGTTCAGAACATGTCCCCTCAAGCCCCTCGCTGGTACACCGCACTCGAACAGGCCGTCAGACAAAACAAAAACTCGAGCTGTGAGCATTCTCATTCGAATGTCTCACCACCTTTCGCGCTCTTGTATCGGTTAAGGCCCCATATTCGTCCTAGTGTACCAAATAGCCACTATCGATGAAGCGGGCAAGCCTCATGTCCGCTCGCACATCCATCGTGCCTTCCTCGTGCCACCCTCCATCCCTGCGCTCCCCCTTTTGGTCACCTCGACCGACATTCGTACTCCGAAGATCCAGCAGATATCGCACGCCGATAGGGTCGAGCTCGCCTGGTGGATCGATGCCACCTCGGACCAATTCCGCATCACTGGACGCGCCCGGGTTTTCGCTGCACCTGGTCATTCCGAGTTCACACTCTCTGCTGCAGCACCTCCCCCTGCCGTCCCCGGCGATTTTACGGGAATCAAGGCCCTCGAGGCATCCGGCTTTGACTGGGAGACGAAACGACGCGAGCTTTTCGATGCCGTAAATGAACGGATGCGCGCCACTTGGTGCCGCCCAGTGGCGCCTGGCAGCCCTCTGCAGGGCGGGTACGAGGAAATGCGCGACTGGCCCATCGAGGTGCCCAAACCGAGCGAAGCACAAACGGAGAAAGAGAAGGAGCTGGCCGAGCTTGCCCTCAGTAACTATGCCCTCATCGTCATCGAGCCCTTGAATGTCGATTGGCTCCAGATGGCCGTCAAGCCGAATCGGAGGACCTTCTTTACCCGTGAGGGTGTCGACTGGAAGGAAGTGATAGTCGCCCCGTAGGTACATGTGTGCGCAATTAAATTGGGAGAAACGGTGAGTTTATCCCTGGACCCTGGCGGTGTGCTTGGCATCAATCTGACTGCTTTGTAGCCCACTGTACTCGAACTCGATGCTGGTGATCAAAATGCGCAACAACCCCATTTCCATGACTCCCGTCTCTGTATTGGTATTCGACCTGAATGTTGTATTAGAGAGCACTCGCCAGCTACCACATCACGATGTCTCTGTTTGTTGCAAGACTCGGACGCAATCGTATGATAATTTAAAAGACCAAAGCTATTCGTGCACAACAAGACTAAGTAGTTATGTTTCGGTCTGTGTTCGTCCCAGTTGTTCCGCTCTACAGTTGTTCCGTTCTACACTTTGAGCTTCTTCGCCTCCTGTTCCTCCTGTTCCTCTTGTTCTTCCTCCTCCTCTTGATCCCTGTTACGTTTCACAGCGCCCGCAGCAGTCGACCCCTTTCCACCACCCTCGACAGCATCTACGTTGTATTCCTCGTCTCCATCATCTTCCTCTGGGACCTGACCATTCCAATCTCAACTTAGCCATGTTTCTAATGAACAGGAAAATCGATCATCCACATACTGCTTTCTCACCCAAGAGCAGCGCCGTCAGGTTACTCTTGTTGGTTTGTTGCTATGAGCCAGTGTGTTCAGAATGTGGGGCGTTAGCGAAAGACGAAATAGGGCTCACTCCGTTCGGTTCTGCTTCATCATCATCATCATCTTCCTCGTCCTCATCTTCTTCGTATTGGTCCTCGTCATCCTCCTATAAAGAACCAAGTTGACCAGAGGGGGGAAATCCATAGCTATTACCACCTACCTCAACGTCGTAGTCGTCACTTTCCTCACCTTCCACGTCTTCGGTTTCGTTGGGAATGGGTAGTGGAGGGTGACTATCCTCTGCTGCAGCAGGGGGCATGGTTGTTGGTTCTGAATCTGGAATTGGTCGAATTATCGTGCCTTGCTTGACAACCGAGGAAAAATAGGCTCAGCCAACGGCCAAATTCAACTCCGTGACGCGTGTCGAGAATCCGCGCTCAACTAACGAGAATGGAAACCACCCAGAGCGGTGCACTCCGACTCGAGCATCCATGAGAAAGAATTAACACGAGTAGAATTAGTAGGTATGTCAATAGCGGCTTATATACTATTTCACATCAAAGAGAATTCAAAAACAAATCGCAGAGACTTGACATGTCTGACGCGTAACGAGTCTACATCGAGCTCAAGGTCCGTTCGGCTCGTTCTCACATCAAGTTGGAGCCGTAGATGCGTACTGACGACAGTTGCCTAAGCGAATTTATTCTTCGACAAGTATTGAGCACTTACCAGTCCCGTCAGGGCTACCAGCTCCATACAACATTTCAGTTGGGTGGAATACAATGGAGCCCGACCGTGGTATGAATTGAGATGGGAAGCCCCGAGTCGGAGATGTCGTCAGACCCGTGTTCATGCTCACAGTGGAGAGGATATTCGGGTGTGGTATTGAATAAACAACAGCGCGCTGAGTCCGCCAGTTCGAGGATGACAGGGCAGGGAGCCTGAGCAACCTAGTGAGCATCATAACATATGTCAAAGTGTGTGTGAGCTCATACCCTGCAAACACCCCGCATTGCTCATGAACATCAAATGCGGCCAGTCCTCCAGGGAAAACATCCCATGTCTCAACGGCTCGATCGGAGCCACGGATGTCCCAAAGCTTGACTTCGCCACTCATACTAAAACAATAGCTCAAAGGCAGTCCAGAAAGCTGCGACAAGAGCTGACACCAACCTCCCTGATAAGAATTGGTTTCCAAAGTGTGGTTGCCAGCGAACGTTCTGGACCCAGCTGGTGTGCTCGTTGAACGATCGCACCACGGCGTCCTCCTCCTCCAAACGCCGATCGAATACTTTGATAACGCCATCGGCAAAACTGGCGAGTAAAACGGAGGATGGACCGCGCTCCGAAGCGATGGCGGTGACCGGGCTATCAGAGTTGGTGTCTAAGTCCTGTGGATGAACTATGGGTTTTGATTCACGATTGAGGTTGAATATGCACGTACGAGTAGCTGTGCCTCCGTATGGGCGTCCCACACTCTGATAATGCGCGAATCGCCTCCAACGAGTAAGAACCCTCCAGCTTGTTTCCAGTCCACTACCACTCCAGCTCCACGGCGCATACCAATGATCTCACTCAACCCGCGAAAGGCGCTCACCATCTGAACATCAGTGCTGCTTGTCGCAGGATCATAATTACGGTAGAGTCGAATCATGCCGTCGGCTGGACGCATTGTTAACGGAGTTGCGAAGGGGAGCAGGGACGTAGGACGTTACCGGAGCTTGCAAGCAACATGCCGCCAACATCTTGGTTGATGATCTGGAGTGAAGTGATACTTGCTTTCTTGGGATTACCATTGTGGAAACGCGCCAGCTGCCGACGTCGCGACCAATCCCATACACTAACGCTCCAAGTCAGCACCCACGACGCGCCACTCCAATTTGTAGGACCGACCTGATTATGTCTGCCTCGTTTGCTATAGCGACATGAGAGTCGTATGCGTGGAATGCTATTGATAACGGGGCGCTTTGGAATTGCAGTGTGGTGACTAGCTTATCCCAGGGTCGATCGGCTACAATACTGTCAGTATCAATGGCTGGTAGGCAAGACAGAAGGAGAGCACTAACAAGCGATCTCTGCTTGATCCCGAGTCTCAGACAGCACCTGTTCGTTACGTTGATGGCGCCAAGCTTGATAATTGTACTCCACGCTCCCCGGCTCATCCGCTTCGGCTTGCTATCGGGGTTGGACATTCAGTACGGGAAAAAACATACTTCAATTAGTCGCTTACCCGCATCTGCGGTTCCTTGAAGTATTCGCAACACCAGTCGAAAAAGTGGCTTTTCAACGGTAGAATATCGCGGATGCCTGCGCCTGTTCCCAAGCCGAGAATAACACTACTTCCTGTAGAGTCGCTGGAGAAGGTGCTGTCGGCTGGGCTATGAGGCACGGCATTGCGTCCCCTTGTCCCATGCGCAGCTCTCCGCCGTGAGCGCAGTCGCTCCATATCCTCCTCCATCAACGCCTCCATCACATCAGAGGGTAAGAAATCCGTGCTGGGATGTGAGCGATCTTCCGCAGAGTGCCGGGCCGATGCTGTTGGTGAGGCAGGAGCACTCTTTGATGATACAGGAAGTTGTGGCGATGCGGGACGGGAGTACGGAGATGCATATTGTGCGAAATTGAGGTTTGGAGATGGAGGTCGTGAGACCCCCAGCTTTTCAAAGGAAGGTATCGAGGGTGCGTGAGTATGTTGGACGCGATGGGGCGAAGAGCGGCCATCCTCAATAGATGGAAATGCGATGCCTCCAGCCAAATTTTTGAGCGCGTTCGCAATAGATGATGTACGCTTAAGTGTGTTGTTCATCCCGGTTGATATCGTGCCGGTCACGGTGTCGCTACGCGCGGCAGCAGGTCGAGGTACGGTTGGTGATGACGAACGTGTCAGGGAAGTCGGAGAAGATGTAAGGGACGATCGCCGAGATCGGGCCCCTGCAGGTGCACGTTGGGGAGGAGGCAGGTGATGGAGCGAACTGGATTCCAGTCGAGTAAACGGTGATTCCAGGAGAAGAGCCATGATGTAGTCGACAATGGTCTGGGCATTTGTTGCCACTTCGTGATACGGATCCACGGAAAGCTCGAGTAGGACGGAAAATATGGTGAAGAATGACGATAGAATGACCCGATTCTCTTCACGAACTTCCTCATCCCCGAAGCTATCTAACCATTCGGAGACTGCCTGGCTTGTTACGTCCTCGTCGCGATATTCAGTAGTAGCACTGAGCCTCCATCTTCTGTCTTCTTCCCAGTAAACCCAGGCACAAACGACGAAATGTCCCCGCCACTCCTTGACAAGACAGCTGATGAGAACCAAGAGCTCTTTGCGAACCATGGGGCTAGCATCTTCCTTGATTGCCAACGCGCCTCCCGTGACGACCGCTACCTCCATTCGAAAGTGAACACGCTCTTCTAGGTGATGCATAGTCCCTGTCCCCCCTCCACCAGTCTTCGTCGGGTTTCCTGAGCCAGATGCCCCCATGAATGTTCCCAGAGCGAAGAGCACCGCGGCACGTACTTCCGGTGAATCATCTGTTAAAAGGGAAATGAACTTGTCCTGAGTACCGTTGTCCACGCCGAAGATCTTGATGTCGTCGTTTCTATCCCATAGTTGTCCGATACATAAGGCTGACCATTGTCGCAAGAGGAAGTCGCCCTCATCTAGGCGTTCGAAGCAAGAATGGAACACTTTCTCGCGCCAACATGCATTCTGACCGTGTGGGTAATCGCGGGCGATAGCCGCTAAAACGAATGCGCACATGGCCTTGTGTTCTGAACCATTAGGGATAGTCAGATGTTGAGTGTCGTCATGTGCAGCAAGAATGTTTGCAAAGTACTTATAACCCCCATTACTGAACAAGTCAACTTGGCACGACGGATCGACAGCAAGTATGCGAGACCAGATGAATATGAGGACAGGCCGCAGGTCTTGGCCGCCTGCCTGGAGTAACTTGGAGATATACGGGAAAATTCCGATGGCAAGAGCGAGGTGGACCGCCCATGGGCCGAGATCGACGAACTGAGAGAGAAGGACAAGGGCTCTGAGACGGTGAGGCTGAGATAACAGAACCTGGAGAACGATGGGCAACTGCTCCGGCGGCTTGCGTGGGACAAGATGGTGGTCCTTCTTAGAATGGTTTGCCGATGATCCCGGGCTTCCGGTCGCAAGACTATCCTCGGCCTCAGGCCCGTCAAAGGTTTGAAGGGGTAATGATAATGGGCCGCGCTTTGTTAGGGCAGAACCTCCACGAGAGATCCAAACCTCGAATGCAGTCAGCTGATCGGCAAAGAAGCGGCTGGGAATATAAGTATATGGCTTTTCACCGTGACCCAACTTATCCTGTCGGGGTGCTGCGGCCTGTGCCTGCGCCTGCCTTCGAGCTTTGATGGATGCGCTACCCATGGCCATGCCGAGCATGCTCGTGTCCGTGTGTTTGAGTAGCTCTGGGAGCTGACGCAAGCAGGAATCAACGGCGAGGTCCCAAGCCGCCCACAAGGGATGGGTGTTCGTAGGAGGTAAGGAAGGAGATGTGTGAGGTGTACAGTGGTAATTCTTCATGATACGCTCGGCCAGAAGAAAGTTCCTAAATAGTGAAGCAATTAGGAGGTCCGACCGGTAGAGTCGGGTAAAGAGTTCTCTTGAGAATGATGTCCATGCAATGGTGTCGGTGATGGCGGTGAATATCCAATTAAGCTCTCCGAGCGGGGTGCGCCTATCCTTGAGGTCTCCAGGGACTTGCATGACCATGTCTGCGGTGATGTTATTTGGGAGTTGATTGTGCATGACGAAGTAACGTAGGGCAATATCGATGGGTGATGTGAGGCATGAGGTAAAAAGGTCGGCTGGGAGTTCCGGGCACGAAGGTAGTTGCTCATTCGCAGCACACGCAGCGAGCTGTATCGATTCTGAAAATGGCGGAGCACCTTCCGATCGACCAGCGTTCTCATTATCACGTCTTTGGGCGTAGATATTAAAGTTCAACAACAGATTACCGGCTGCCGAGCAATCCCAGATGTACACGCAAGGAGTACCGAGCCAATGTTGCACTTCAGCCAAGGAAACTGGTATGTATTGTGTATAATTCCGGTTGAAGCACCATAGCTCGCCGCTGGCGGTTGGTTTAGGGACACCATGGCCATTGTAGTAGAAAAGTACAGTGTCCTCTCTGGCCTGCTTTCGTAGGGTGGCGCAAAAGCGACGCAGATCTTCGTACGAAGGGTCTAGAATTGGCTTGTAGGATAATTTCGGACTCAGTCCCTCGAACTGATGCTGCAAGTTGGTTCCAATGACTTCAAGGGCCTTGTGAGAGGGCATTGTATGTGGATCAACCCAGCACTCGAGTACCGCACACGGGTTTGTCTTGACGATGTCTGGGGGGTCAACGTCTATGTTCAGGCAGAGGACTAGGGCTGCGTTAGCTGTTTTGAGCTTTCCAGGAGACGACCTCCAGGGGGACATCTTTGGCGCCCAAGGGGGAGGAGACGTGGTGTTCCCGCAGGTTAGGTGACGCTTGGCGGACCAGTACGGAATGATAGGAATGGGGTCAGGAGCGGTGCCTATTGATCCATTTGCCCCTGCGCCGAGTTCAGAGCTATCAGCGCGGGGGTTATCCGGGTGGGTCTGTGCGGACGATGGTTCGGATGACGTGGTATAGAAGTGCCTGCCTCCGCGTTCTGTATCCGTGTCTGAGCCATGGCTCTGTCTGAATGATGAGGGACCAGGACCGCCACTGACACCTGGAAGCGAAGGAAGAACGTTGGATGAGAGAGGAAGCAAGCAGGCAAAGAGACGTACCGTTCAGATGTCCGTTTTGTCTCCCGGTGTGCATGGTGCTGACTAGAGCTCAGCTGAGGTATCGGAAGGGTTTAAGCGGGAGACCGTCTCTGGCCTCAGGGAAGACTGTCAACTGCCAACTGGTAAGCCGCAATCCGGATCCGGGATCCGATCCGATCCGAACTCCGCAGCCGTTCACGCTCACGCTCAACTCAATCGCTCAATCGGGTACACGCGTACACGCGACAGCGACCGTGAGTGAAACCGAATATCTCAGCACCGTAGCATCCTGCATATCGCCACCGTGTCAATAACATCCTTTCAGGGACGCGAATGGCCTCACCCTCCGTCGACATCCCTATTGGCGCCGTCGTTGACATTCCTCTCGGCCGCGGAGTCGTTCGCTTTTGCGGTACAACATCCTTCTCTTCAGGCAAATGGGTTGGCGTCGAACTTTCCGACAGGGTCGGAAAGAATGATGGGTCTGTTAAAGGGGTCCCTTATTTTTCCTGTCAGATGAACTATGGCGTTTTCGTGAAACCTAGCCAGGTTAAGATCGTCAACCCACCCCCTTCGGCCGTTGTGAGTCTTACACGTCTCTTTCTCGATATCATTGGTCATGCTAACGCTCATCCATAGCTAAGCTCGCAGCCGTCAGCCCGTCCATCCCTTGGTCACTCGAGAACGCCTAGCACTGGCCTTTCCCGCGTGTCGTCCTCTCGTTCCCTTCCACCCCCTTCCCCCCGTGCCACAAGCCCTTCCAAGCCCGGGCTCAGTCCAAGCACACGTGGTAGTGCAAGGCTCGCTCCTCCCTCTCCTACCAAGCGTAGTCCGATTCCGAGCGCTCATCAGCAAAGTGCTTTGAAGCGAACCGGCTTAACCCCGGGACGCCCATCAATGAACGAAGGCAATCTGACCATTGGCGGCTCAACAGGCCCCTCTCGTGGCGACTCCCCGGATTCTGCACCACTTGTCCGGACTTCTCAACTGAGGCAGGTCACTTCTCCCGTGCAACAATCACGAGATCGTTTGCCATCAGGCCTCGCGCAAGCTGCTACCACCGCACCTACTTCCAGTCTCCTCCCTCCACCATCATCACCTTCAGAATCAAAGGAACCGGTGAGTGTAAATTCCCTGTCTCGGTTCCGTACCAACGGATATAAAGTTTGGGGTAAATGACGAAGAATTACAAGAACTTCGAGCAAAACTCCGTGTTCTAGAGATCAAACGCGCAGACGGCGCCCGTCACGTAAAGGAACTCGAGACGAAGCTCAGCGAGGCCGAAACATTTGTTGCCTTAAGACCCAAACTTCAAGCCAAGCTCATGCAACAACAGACGGAGCTCATCGCTGTCCGCAGAGAGCTGGCAGATGCACGGCAACTTTCTGAACTTTCCGAGACGCGAAATCTGGATTCATTAGAGCAGCTGGAGATGGCTATGTTAGACAAGGAGGTGGCAGAAGAACGTGCGGAGGCTGCTGAGGCTGAATTGGAGGAGCTGAAAGAGAAGTTGGCTGTTGTGGAGGTTGAACTAGAGGTCATAAAGGAGGGTGCGGGTGAGTGGGTTGCAGTTATCTTGATGTCGCGAAACTAACCTTTTTCAAGTGGCGGAAGGCGACAGCTCGAATGTAGCTGGTTCTTTAGCTTATATCCAACTGGAGAAACAGAACGCTCGCTTGAAGGAGGCCCTGATCCGGTAGGGGATATCTGGATATATCGACGACCCGTGACCTTACCTCTGCTTAGCCTTCGCGATGTCAGTCAGGAGACTGAACAGGATCAACGCAGGCGGATAGCTGACATGGAAAAGGACGTAATGAGTGTCGATGATTTGTCAGGTAAGCACCTCAAAGCATTGTCTACACACCATTCGGCAACTAAAATCTACCAAGCACAACTCGAATCGACTCTCATCAAGCTCGCAAATGCGGATACCCAGATCGAGGATCTCAAAATGCAACTGGATGATGCACTGGGTGCGGAGGAGATGGTCGTCCAGCTCACAGAGCGAACCCTCATGCTTGGAGAGGTAACAACTACCCTGAGAACGAACAATTCGTTATTCTAATCTTATGCATAGAAAATCGAGGAAATGCGGGTTACAATTGAAGACTTGGAAGCTCTGAAAGAGCTTAGCGAGGAACTTGAGGAGAATCACATCGAGACCGAGAGAGCAATGCAGGACGAGATTAGTATGTGTTATCCTACCGTTGGATTGCACATGGCTAATACCGTCTTGTGGCGTAGATGAGAAAGACGTTCAGCTGGCCGAGCGACAACAAAGAATTGAACAATTAGAGGAAGCCTGTCAAGATATGGAGCGAACCATCAGTCGGTTCCGAGAGCTTGTCATCCAGCTGGAAAGGTCGGTCACGCCATGTTTCAGATATGACGGACTAAACGGAGTAAATGGCGTAGTGAGCTCGAGACGCTCCGTTCGGAGTCGCAAAACGTGCAAAATGAGTCGGCCGTGGCAGCATCGCAAACGGCTGCTGTCATGTCACTGAACCTCAAACTGCAATCGGCAGCTACAAGAAACCAGGCCAGGAATATCGAGCACGAACTCAAGAGAATAGAAGCGAATGAATCCAAGGAGATGCTCAATATTATTCAGGTAATGTCAATAGGTATTCGAGTGCATGCCTCATTGACCACAAATCGCGTATTACAGCCGTATTTGCCCCAGATTTACGTCGAAACGGACGCCGATGCAACGAGATGTTATCTCTTTTTCCAGAGAATGTCTGCCAAAACAGATCTCATAAACACTATCACCGCCCAAGCCCACAATCTGCCTGAATCGCTCAATGGTTCGGTGTCCGAAACACTAGTTGGTGTTTGCGAGGTAGCATTCATTTGACTATGCCTATCGGGATGTAGTCACTAACCAATGCGATTAGATGAGGGGTGCCATCGCAGTGCTCTCAACGCTTTGCAAACGTTTCGTCGCCATCCTTCGCTGTTGCGATGTGGAGTCGTTCATAAATATTGGGAGACTTTTCCAGGAAATCGCACCGTTAGAAAAGCGAATCGATATGCACATCGAATTGTTGAGACGTGACGAATTTCGAGAGATGGAGTGCACGAGTGATATTAACAAGTATGCCCAACCCCGTTCTGTTGTCGAGCTTCCGTTTACACTGGCTGTGACAGGATCCAGGCACAATTCAACCACTTAGCGGAAACATATTTCAAAGCCTTCGATTTCGACCTGGGCGAACGTGAACTTGGCCTTGTGCTGTCGTTGGACCATGATCTGGACGTATATGCGTCTTCAATGGGTCTGACGAAGACAGCCGTCGAGGCCATCCTGAATGACGAAGGTGAGTTTTCCCAGATCGTAGCTACCTCCCTAACCACAAGACAACACCAGATGTCGTTCATGAGCTCGATGGTATGGAGCCTGAGAATAGCTTCCTAGAGCCGATTCAAAGATCACTTGATCAATGCAGGAATGCCAAAGTTGTGGCAAAGTAGGTCCATCTCTGTCCTTCAAGGGGAGGTATTAACGTATGGCTGCAGGAAACTGATGAAACGATTGGAAGAACTCGCCCATGATTCATCAGCTTTGAAGGCCCATCTTGTACCGCAACTCGAAGCGCTTTGCAACATAGTCTCTGAGATGGTTAACTTTGGGATCCAGGTTAGTATATTAACCACTTGCCCTCTTTCAATCCCGTTGAGATATTTTCTAGCTTGCCCAACAAACAATGCCGCACGTAGATGAAGTTCGCGCCTCCAAATCCCCTTTCCAACTGAGCAAGGTGTTATCATTTGTCAACAACATCGCCTCATCAACGGTGGCAAAGATCTGCAAAGACACTACATCTTCATGGGCATCTCTTGCTAAGGCTATTTCCGAACTCGTTACGCAAACAAACGCGTTATCCCCCAAAACAATGGAACATGAAAGCGTCGTAAAGAGTACGTCCCATAACACCTTCGGAGAGCCATACCTGACTCCACATGCAGTCACTGGCACGGCGCCGTGGATTATTCGTATTGAGGAGGTCAAGGCCGCTATGGCCGTCAATGTTGAGGCCGAGCGGAAAGTCGCGCAATTGAACGAGGAGATGCAAGGGCTCGTGCGCACATTGAAAGTCAAAGACCAGAATATCCAAGAATCCTCTGTGAAGATAGAGTTGATGGAGCGCCGGATGGAAACGGTCAAAAGGCAAGCGGAGGCAGTGACCGAATTAGAAGGACTGCTCGGGAAAGCACAAAAACAGGAGAAGTACTATGTCGAAGCTATGGAACAGTTGCAGTCCGAGTTTGACACCTTGGCTAAAGAAAACAGCAAGCTCAAAGCCGCTTCAAACGCCACCGAAAAAGGTGAGAATGACCGCGTTTACGAGGGGTTCACGTGCTTAAATTGTATTATTAGTTGCTGGAGCAGTCACGGTGCCGTCGCAAAGTGTCCTAAACGTAGACGGCAACCTAGAAACGACACACCTCCTCGAACAGGTCTGTTTCCGTGTATGCTCATTCGTATTGTGTACTCAAACTCGCAGCAGCTTGAAAGCTTCAGGGGCGCTGTTCGCTTCCTGAGGATGGAAAACTCATATCTGAAGGGTAACGACCTGATGCGGGAGCTGGACGAGCTCCCCTCACTCCCCGTCCCAAAGTCCCTCTCTCGACTCCCGACACCACCATTGGACGCGTCTGGTCTCTCAGATACGGATGATTCAGATTCAGAGCCCAGTCTCAAGGTTCCCTCAGTTCGTTCCCTGACAACAGAGACGAAGGCGCTGTATAGGGAGGTCATTAAATTTTCGGCAACACCCCGTGTTGTGGACCTCTCTGCGACGAAGACTAGCGACGGAAACACCAAGGCATGGATGCCCAAAAAGAAGACCCCTACGTACCAAGTCTGGGAGCGGAAAGCTCAAGCTGAGCGCCTCAGTCGCAGGGTGCAAGGTCTACTGGAGCGGACAAATGCGATGGAGGGCGGGCGATAGATAACGACATGATATACCCTTATGACGATAAATTAAAATAATTAAATATATTTGCCGATATTGCCGATATTCGGAGATTGAAAAGAAAAGAGGACGGGGATGCGAGAAAGGGGCGCCGCCACTCTGCCACCTCGCCCGCCACAGCAAAGCCCGTCTCGCCAGCCACATCTAAACGCGCCCCGGACCTTGACCTATTCAGAATATCAGTTTCTCATGGTCAGGACCCAACCTAAACCAACGGTGAGCTCCCGCTCCCGCAGCAACTGAACTCTTCCCCCTGTCTTGGGGTATCAGTTGACATCCATTTATGTGCACGTTCGATAGCCTGAAGAAAAGAAAGAATCTCAGAAGAAGAAAACCTCTAAGAAGGCTGAGACCGGAATATGGCCTTGTAAAATAAACGGCTGCAACAAGGAATTTGCGCGTGAGGCTGACTTGAAGCGTCACCAGAGGACGACCAAATTACACTCGCAACCAGGATTGTATGTGATCGTCTCGAGGCTACGTAGCTACCCGTATGACTAACCTTTCACAAGTGCATGTCCCCAATGCGAGGCTACCTTCACACGGGTGTGTCCGTCCTGCACGCCGGTGCTATTCAAGGCGTGTTCTCTGACGCTCCCAATCCCAGACCGATGCTCTCAGACGCCATCAGAAGTCACGGTAGGCTTCGCGTTTACGAGTTCTTCATCTAGGGTCTAACCCCCTACCAGCCATAATGGCATTATAATCGAACCTGAGAACAAGACAGGACTACAGCGCATAGGCGAGGAGAATATAGGAGAAGCCTCTCAGAGCCGCAGCTGTACACCGGGATCCAAGAACAAAGTACATCTACCTCCACCAATGGCCCCGCCTCCGGGAGCTATTCCAGGCTATTACCGCCAGCAGGGAATCAATGCAGGTGATGCCCTGGTGCGACGTCATCTGGCATCAGACTTACGACTTCCGTAGAATTCGTTGTTTTCGTTCCGTCTCGAACCCAAGGTGTCGTTGTTGACCCCAACTATCCCGTCGGCCATCCTACATCTGCAGCACGTCTGGCACAGCCAGCCTGGGGCCCATGGGCGGACGGTACCCATCCCATTCCTCCATATCCTATTCCGGGACCATATTATGCCCCTTACTACCACCCTGGGATGCCACCCCCACTAGCTCTTGCGAATCCCCAACTCCATCCACATACCCCAGGCCATCCGTACGCCCCTCCAAGTAGCTCGCCTGATAATGAAACTTGCGCGCCGTCGGATGGCGAAGCCGAAATTGCGGCCAGCCCAAAGCGTTCGCAGGAGGAGCGAGAGCTCGGCCATCCAGACGAGCCGAGACCACACGAATCATCGGTTCCCGTCATTGATCCCTCTCTCGAAACCTCCGAAGCGTTCGCGAGCGGCAAATCACCGTTATCGCTTGCGATCACCTCCGCAGCTGTGCAGGCCGTTTTCGGTGAAACGCGGCGCATTGAGAAGCAGAAGAGGACCGAGGGTGCCATGACCGCTTCGGAATCGAGAGAACCGTCACCCCACACATTTGCAATTTCTGGGGACACGGCTGTGGAAGTAATTGCGAACGCGAATTCTAGCGTCTCCCCTGAACCCCCTCCCGGCGACAATCCTCCGTCCGCTCTACTTACTGAAGATGGAGAGACAATGTTACACCCAGGTGAGTGGATGCCCCCGTCCGGCCTTCACGTCACATTTACACGATTGTCCACATATGATAGCGGAGCTCCTGACGCAGGTTAGTGATTTGCCCCGATGGATACACGTATACTCATTTTAATGTGTCACAGGAATCTCTTGCCTCGCCTCCGCCAACGGACGACGACTGAACTCACCCACGATGTCAAACGCTGGTCGTGTGTCTGGTTGTTTGGTATTGTTCGGCCCCGTAGTCAATCCATATACGGGCAAATCGTCGGTTATGCACCATAGATTCCCCACATGAGGGTATTATATTCTGTATCACAAGCTGAGGAAAGCTTAATGCGGGAGGATAATTACATGTATTGTATGATGCTACTACAACCCAATGACCGCTGTTGAGAGCAGGTAATGGTTTCTGCCGTTGAGAGCAGACAATGTTTCAACTTTGCTGAACAGTGTATCTACAACACGGCCACCTTTGGCCAGGGGTACTGTGGTCCGACCTGCAGCAGCGCCCTTCAGAAAATCGAAAGCCAGATGGGCCTTAAGCGTACTCACCAGTTGAACACACATGCCACCTAATTTATGTCCCGCAAGGACGGCCTCATCTACAGATTTACCAGAAACAAGCCCACCCAGGAAACCGCCTGCAAACGCATCGCCAGCGCCGTTGGTGTCAACGATTTGTCCATCTTCTAGGCGGGTGACAGGGTAGATTTTTGGGTTTTCAGGATCTGCTGCCGCAACGACGACTGTGGACTCGGGGCCCTGGGTTATGACGACTGTACGAGGCCGCGAAGGGTTTGCTTTGGGAAGCGTTGCAATCGACCCAGCGATGGCGGGGATATCATCTTTATTGGGTAACCCAGTGGCGCCAGCCCAGGCCGCGGCCTCACTCTCGTTACCGATGACAAAGTCGCAATAAGGGAGGAGCTGCTCGAGTTGAACCTTGAAGAATTGAGGAATGAAGGGAGCCGAAAGATTGAGGATGAAAATCTGGGAGAAGATGAGCACGGTGCGCAGCGCGTACTGCTGAAAGGTAAAATGAGAATGCACCTTTCCGCTGTCCGAAGCCTTCTTGGCGACCTCGAGGGCAGACTCGAGGCCGTGAGTGAGGAAATAGCCCTCTAAGTAAAAGTACTTTGCGCCACCGATTAAGCGAGCAACTTCGGGGGTAGATAAGTGGGCCTTGTCAAATTTTTCTGCGGCACGAAGAGTGGTGACGAGGGACCTGAAGAGGCGATGAGCAGGAAAGTTCATGCGGTGGATAGGGGTGGATTACCTGTGGTGACCAGTGATGAC
>Ga0307510_10000098_pt1 | contig 67319 bp, 54 predicted proteins | sample 12_EM_MG_FD_207224 | JGI IMG/M metagenome (GOLD analysis project Ga0307510, IMG submission 207224) | Populus trichocarpa ectomycorrhiza microbial communities from riparian zone in the Pacific Northwest, United States - 12_EM | ecosystem: Host-associated > Plants > Roots > Unclassified | place... | reverse complement strand
CGGCCTATCCCCATCGCCCACCCCAAACCGGTGGAACGGACATGTGGCGGGTAATATTGAACGGCGCAGGCGTTCGCCAGAATCTGAGTGCCGATTGTGCAAGCTCCGGCAATCGCGATGAGCAAGTAGAGCATCATCAAGGGAGCCTTCACGGCCAACAGGCTCAAGGACAATGCTCCGCAGGCAAAGAAAAACAACAGCACTTTGGCGATGCCGACTCGATCACCCAGCCATCCGCCACCGATGGCGCCTACGATAGCCCCCGTGTTGAGCACAAACAGAAACGCCAGACTTGAATTGAGCCCGTATCCAGCGCTGCTCATGATCTTGGGCAACCAGGAACTCAATGCGTAAACCATTAACAGGCAGCAGAAAAACGCTACCCACAAAGCGAGCGTACTGATCGTTCGCCCATCACGAAACAGTTCTCCCATTGAGGCTTTCGTTCCCTGCGAAACGTTATGGATCAGTAGGTCATCGGGTTCAGGCGCATAGGCAGGCGTCGCCTTGGCGAGCAAAAATTTGGCCCGTTCGATTTGCCCGCTGCGCAGAAGAAAATCCATTGACTCTGGCAGTTGCTTGATCAGCAACGGCGTCAGCAACAATGGAATCAATGCGACATAGAACACCGCTTGCCAACCCCACAAGGGGATGAAGATCATCCCGAGCCCTGCCGAAAGCATCCCGCCCAGCGAGTACCCACTGAACATGATGGCGACCAGCGTACTGCGTGATTTACGAGGCGCGTATTCATTCATCAGGGCAACGACATTCGGCATGACCCCACCTATTCCCAAACCGGCGATGAAGCGACATACCGCAAAGGTTTCGGGCGTGGAGGCAAAGCCGTTCAGCGCTGTTACGCCGCTGAACAGCAACACACACATCATGATGGTTTTGCGTCGGCCAATCCTGTCCGATAGCGATCCGAAAAACAGTGCGCCCAGCATCATCCCGACGAGTGCACAACTACCGAGTGCGCCAGCCTGCAACGCAGTCAGATCCCACTCGGCCATCAAGGACGGCAGCACGACACCGTAGATCACCAGGTCGTAGCCATCAAAGATGATGATCAACGCGCACCAGAACAACACTCGCGCATGAAAGGCATTGAAACGGGCCCCGTCGACCAGGGCTGAAGCATCGATTTTACGCATGGCATCGCTCGTTTTTTGTTGTTGTTCAGTCATCGCCTGACACACCTGAAGCCAATGTGAGAACTGGTAGTGTCGACGGATTGTGGCGATCGAGCTGGCGCACGGTAGCGCTGGCAATAGTTGGGCGCACACAGGTGTGATCCACCTTTGAGCACCTTCATCCCCGCCGATATTTTCGCGTTTGTGCAACATGACTTTTGGGGCGCGTCATGGGTGGTCTGGAAGACCGAAGTCGTCCACTCCCAGACATTGCCGATCATGTCGAACAGGTCGAATCCATTGCCGGGAAAGGTTCTTACCGGAGACGTACCGGCGAAGCCGTCGGCTTCCAGATTCTCGTGGGGAAAGGCGCCCTGCCAGGTGTTTGCCTGGTGCTGGCCATTAGGCGCCAACTCATGCCCCCAAACGAACTCGCTTGCCTGATGCCCACCCCAGGCGGCGTATTCCCACTCCTGCTCGGTAGGTAGGTCGCAACCTGCCCATTGGGCATAAGCCATGGCATCTTCGAGCCCGACGTGCACCACCGGATGATTGTCCATATTGCGTAGATTCGAACCGGGTCCCTGCGGGTGAGACCAATCAGCTCCCGGAACCAACGACCACCAGCGGCTCACATCATCCAGAAGCACAGGGCTGGTTGGCGGTATGAATACCAGCGATGCAGGTTGAAGATGCGCGGGCGGCACACCGGGGTAGTCTTCAGGTCTCAGGGGCCGTTCGGCCTGCGTGACATAACCGGTGCATGCGATGAATTCGGCAAACATGACATTGGTGACCGGCGTGTCTTGAATCTCAAAACCCTCGACCTGCTCCCAATGGGCTGGTGCTTCTTCCGGGTAATGACGATCCGACCCCATCAGAAACGACCCGCCCTTCAGCCGGCGCCAGTTGGCAAGTCTGACAACGGCGTGATCCTCTTCGCTGCGCGCATCAATCGACTGTTTCATAGTGCTTAATCTCGTTGCCGAAACGGATTTTCGTCGCGAGTTGTTCATCCCATGTAATACCGTTACGCGCTTGGCACTCTTGCCATTGATTCAGCAAGGTTCGGGTAATCTGAGGATTCTGATCCGCGAGATCTGCGCGCTCGGTCGGGTCCTTGCGAATGTCGAAGAGTTCCCATTTGCCCGGCCCCCAAGGCGTATTGCTGAAGGTCATTTTCCATTTGCCTTGCAGCAGTGAGACTCGACCGAACAATTCGGTGCACTGCATCTGATCTTCCGGGTGAATGGCAGGGCTGGCCGCTTTCAGAAAGCTCAGTGCAGACGTCCCCTGCATTTTTTCAACGCTGGTATCGCGCGTTGATGGGTGTTCGACCCGAGCCAGTTCCAGGAACGTGGGAGCAAGGTCTTTCACACTCATATAAGCGTCTGAAACTTCCCCGTGTCGCATACCCGGCCCGGCGATGAACGCTGCAGTACGAATGCCGCCTTCATAGGTAAAAGCCTTGTACATCCTGAAGGGTGTCGAGCTGACACGTGCCCAGTTTGGACCATACCCACTGAATGATCCCGGCTTGCCGATATTGTCCAGTGAGTTGTCAAAGTTTTCGGCAATCCACTTCGCGTTGTTCGGCGTGACGTCGTCCGGATTACTGCCTTCTGCGCCGTTGTCGGAAAAGAACACGAACACCGTGTTGTCATACTGCCCGGTATCTTTGAGGTGCTTGACCACCTTGCCGACGTTGTCGTCCAGATTAGTGATCATTGCCGCATAAACTTCCATTCGTCGCGACTCTAACGCCCTCTCGCGGGGTGACAGCTTTTCCCAGGTGGGCCATACGCCGGGGCCGGGATTGATCTGTACATCCTGTGCGACGAGTCCTTTGTCCTTCATCCGTTTCAGGCGTGCTTCGGCAATGTTTGCATAGCCTTTGTCGTAGAGGCCGCGATAGCGTTCGAGATACGCTGTGGGTACCTGCAGTGGCCAGTGCGGTGCGGTGTACGCCAGATAGGCGAAGAACGGCTTGTCGGTAGCCGCTCCAATCTGCTCAATGGCCGTGCGCGTGAAGTAATCCGACGAGTAATCGAAGTTTTTCGGGAGGTCGATATCTTCCCCATTCAATCGATAACTCGCCTTGGGATTCCTGTCGGTGGTGCCCCCTTGCGTGAAATGGTCGGCAGAGCCCTCGAGAAGCGCAAAGGACTGGTCAAAACCTCGCGCCTTCGGTCCCAGTTCAGGTGTTTTGCCAAGGTGCCATTTACCCACCATCATCGTGCGATAACCGTTGGCCTGAAGCAGCTTCGGAAAGGCCACAACGCGATCGGTCAGATAGCCCTCGTAACCGCGTTTGCCTGCCTGCTCGGGAAGTACCAGTTCGGCCATGGTGCCAACACCGGCGATGTGATTGTCGGTGCCGCTCATGAGCATGGAGCGCGTCGGTGAGCATGTCGGGGCCGTGTGGTAATTGCTGAACGTCACCCCTGCCCTCGCGATGGCGTCCAGGTTGGGCGTCTGAATTTCACTGCCGAACGCACTCAGATCCGAATAGCCCATGTCATCGGCCACGATCAGCACGATGTTCGGGCGACTGTCTTTTTCTATCGAGGCTGCATGGCTGTAGGGTTGCGAAAGCAGGCTGATGCCTCCTGCCAGGGCAACAGCACAGATCATCGATGGTTTACGTTTAACGAACATTGCGGACTCCGTTGTTATTGTTCAGCAGGCAAAGAATCGCCAAAGGATCAGAAAACGAACTGGGTGTAGATACCGAAGTAGTCAGTGTCTTTACCGCCGATATCCTCCAGGGCCGCCCCGGCCTGGACATGGGTATACATGGCGTGAACGGTCGTGAACCGGTTCACGCGCCAGTCGACGATGAAGTTGGTATTGGTTGCGACGTGCCGCGCATTTCCCTGGTTCGGCGCGTAGGGAGCAGCGGTCGGGAGGTAATAGATGCCGTCCTTGGTGCTTTCACGCATCAGGACATCGACGTTCGCTTCGAGCTTCACGTCCTGGGTCAATTTGAGCGATGCCACGGGGGCGACATTGATCATGTTGGTCGCGGTAAACCAATTGGCATCGGTGTACACCAGACCTGATGCAAGCGCTGGCGCAACGAAGTCACCGAGGGTGTTGTCGTTCGGATCGTCGTCGCCGCTGAACGCGTTGGCTCGAATCCCCAAGCGAGGCGTTAGCGGTACATCTTTGAAGGTGTAACCCGCCTGCGTCATCAGTCCCCAGGCGCGGATGTCCTGGCCGCCGCTGTTGCCACCCTGCACCACGGCTTCAATGTCGTAATCCCACGGCGTGGATTGGCGATAAAACCGTACGCCATAACTGTTGCGCCGCTCATTGCCGGCGACACTGGTGTAGACCGCATTGTCTCGACCGAAGGTATAGGCGAATACATCAATATTGCTGTCCAGAGGGCTCCAGACTGCCGTGCCGTATACCCCGGAAAAATCCTGATGTTTATCGCGCTGGTCATCGAACTTGAGCGGATCGATCTGCGTCGGACTGACCGAGAACAGCTCCCAGCGGGTCTTGCCCGGGGTTTGCCAGCCCAGCTTCACACCATCATAGGTGTAGCGGACGTTGGCACCTTCGCGAAGTCCGGCAAGGCGCACACTGCCCATAGGCATCACGAAACGTCCGCCCCGAACGTTAAAGACTCCATAGGAATCATCTCCCATGGAATATTCGGCGAACATTTGCTGCAGATCGGTCTTGTCGCGATTGAATCGACTCACCCGCTCGGAGAAAAACTCGCGGTTATCACCCAGCTCGGTAAATACCCGCAGACCATTACTCAAATTGAGATCTACGCTGAGTCTCAGACGCTGTTGCAGCATGCTGTTTGGATTGGCTTTCCCGCCCACACCCAGCAAGGCATGTTGATAGTCCTGATACTGGTATCTGACTTCGCCACCGATAGCGAGATAGTCCCGTGCATCACCGGACAAGGGAATGTAGCGGATAGAACCTAACGGATCGTTGCGACGGATGTTTTCATCGGCGAGGTACAGTGGGTTGTCGGCCCACGCAATGGTGCTGACGGGCGGCAACTTCAATTGTGTTGCTTCTTGCGCCATGGCAAGTGATACGCCACACAAAAGAGACGAGCACAACAAGGGCTTGGAATAACTGTTCATTGTTAGCCTTTCTTATTTTTATTATTACTTTTGCAGGCTGCGAGTTCCCTTCAATGCCTTTCACATCACTGTGTGCACCTGGAAGAAAGTCAGGTGGCAACTTGCGTGTAGTTGCCACCCTTCCCTTGCGTCAGTCCTGAAGCACGCGCGGGCGCAAGCTCCGCTGCTCTTGTGTTGCAGCCTCAGCCGGTTGCAGTTGGAAGTCGAAAGACAGCTCGGCGAAACGCCCTTCTACACCACGTTTGGCACTCGATTGAGCGTCATCAATGAAGCGCACTTCACCGATCAAGCCTTCTCGCGTGGCGTAGGCGAAGTCGTCCCACAGGTACTTTTCGCCTGACAGATTGATTTGAGTGGTCAGGTGGCGGTAACCGGGTGCTGAAATGAAATAGTGAATATGCGCAGGACGCTGACCGTGGCGACCCAACAGATTCAGGCATTCCTGAGTCGGGCCCTGAGGATCGCAGCCATACCCGGACGGGACGATACTGCGCGCACGATAGCGGCCCTCGGCATCCGTAACGATGCGCCGACGCAAGTTGTACGCCGATTGGGATTTATCGAAGTAGGAGTAGTTGCCCTTGGTATTGGCCTGCCACAAGTCGACGATAGCGCCCGCGACAGGCTGGCCTTGCAGGTCGACGACCTGGCCTTCGATGAACAGCGTTGTGGCGACGCCCTCTTCACTGCCATCGTCCATACGCGCTTCGCCTTCACACAGCGGAGCACCGGCGACATACAGCGGGCCTTCGATGGTGCGAGGCGTGCCGCCGGTGTGGCCAGCCTGTTCATCGCGGGCATCATTGAGCAAATCGAGGAAATGCTCGAGGCCAAGTCCGGCCATGAGCAGAGCGGCTTCACCGCGACCGCCCAGGCGATTCAGGTAGTCGATTGCGCTCCAGAATTCGTCATCGGTAATCTGCAGGTCTTCGATCAAACGCGCACTGTCTTGCAATACACGCAGCAGGATCTGTTTGACTCGCACGTTGCCTTGATCATTGTCCAAACCAGCAGCTTGTTTGAAAAATGCCTGGATCTCATCAGAGCTGGAAATTCTGACAGTCATGATTATGTTCCCATCTTTTTATTATGTTCAAAGTCGCAAAGAGCAACGCTTAACGATCGTCTTCGTGGATCGATGAAGGATGGCGGCAGAGCCCAGTCACTTCGATATCCATGTACGGGAACAGCGGCAATTGCATCAGCGTGTCATGCAAAGCCTCAACGCTTTCGACGTCAAACACGCTGAAGTTGGCGTAGTGACCAGCGATACGCCAGAGGTGCCGCCATTTGCCTTCAGTCTGTAAACGCTGCGCCAGTTCCTTTTCATCGGCTTTCAAACGCGCGGCTTTCTGCGGGTCCATGTCCACGGGAAGCTTCACCGTCATTTTTACGTGGAAGAGCATCTTTCTTATCTCCTGATAGCAAGGTTTAGCGGCGACGGAAGCGGGCCAGGCGATCTTCATCGAGCGTCAGCCCCAGGCCTGGTGTGGTCGGAACATGCAAGTGAAAGTCGCGGTAGACCGGTGCTTCGGTGACAATTTCTTCGGTCAGCAGCAGCGGCCCGAACAGTTCGGTTTGCCACTGCAATTGGTCAAGTGTGATGAATGCATGGGCCGATGCCAGCGTGCCGACGGCGCCTTCGAGCATCGTGCCGCCATACAGTGCAATGCCAGCCGCCTGGGCGATATGGGCGGTGCGCAGTACAGCGCGAGGGCCACCGTTCTTGGCGATCTTGAGGGCGAAAATACTCGCCGCGCCATCGGCGGCGAGGCTGAAAGCATCCTCGACACATTCAATGGATTCGTCGGCCATGATTGGCGCCGGGCTGCGCTGGTTGAGACGAATCTGCCCGCCGCGATTGATCCGGGAGATAGGCTGCTCGATCAGATCGATGCCGTTCTCTCCCAGGACCTGGCATCCCTTGATCGCTTGAGATTCGCTCCAGTATTGGTTCACGTCGACCCTGACACTGGCGCGGTCGCCAAGGGCTTTCTTGATCGCGACCACGTGAGCAAGATCTCGCTCCAGGGCATTGGCGCCAATCTTCAGCTTGAAAATGCGGTGGCGACGCAGCTCGAGCATCTGCTCGGCTTCCTGGATGTCTTTAGCGGTGTCACCACTGGCCAGCGTCCACGCCACTTCGAGTGCATCGCGAACGCGCCCGCCCAGGAGTTCGCTTACAGGCAGATCTAAACGCTTGCCTTGGGCGTCCAGCAATGCCGTCTCGACTGCGGACCGGGCAAAAGTATTGCCCTTAATGGCCTTGTCCAGACGCTGCATCGCGGCATTGATGTTCTCGGCATCCTGGCCAATCAGCAACGGTGCGAAATAGCTGTCGAGGTTGGTCTTGATGCTCTCCGGACTCTCATTGCCGTAAGCCAGCCCACCGATAGTCGTCGCTTCGCCGATGCCCTCGATACCATCACTGCAAAGCAGGCGAAGAATGACCAGGGTTTGCCCCTGCATGGTGTGCATGGCCAACTTGTGCGGGCGAATGGTGGGCAAGTCGACGATGATCGTCTCAAGGCGCTCGATCCGGGTTACGTTCATTTCTGGTTCCATTGTGCGGAGGTTCAGATGTGGATCGTGATGCCTATGCATCGATACCCACGGAATCTTGTTTGATGTAACTTAGAATCCGCGCAACGCATCCACTGCGTCCAATATTCATTTTGTCTCTCTCCATACCTCGGAGGTATCGTGGAACTAAGACATATCCGCTACTTTCAAGCGGTGGCTGAAACACTCAATTTCACCCGTGCCGCCGAGCGCCTGAATATCGCCCAGCCACCGCTCAGCCGGCAGATTCAGCAACTCGAAGAGCATTTAGGTACAGCGCTGCTGGAGCGCACGCGTCCGGTGCAATTGACCGAAGCGGGCCGATACTTCCATGAGCACAGCGGCATGCTGCTCAAGCAGCTTGAACAGCTGTGCGAGAACACTCGACGCATAGGTGAAGGGCAGCGGCAATGGCTTGGTATAGGCTTCGCGCCATCTACCCTCTATGCGCTGCTGCCTGAACTCATTCGAGAATTACGCCGCGATTCAGACCTCGAGCTAGGTCTGCAGGAAATGACCACGCTTCAGCAAATCGAGGCACTGAAAAGCGGCCGTATCGACATAGGTTTTGGTCGTATTCATTTCGACGATGGCGCCATCCACCAGCAAGTGCTCTATGAAGATCCGCTGGTCGCGGTACTGCCGACCGGGCACCGTTTGCAGGGTGAAACCATCACGCTGGAGCGCCTGTCGCACGAATCCTTCGTGCTGTACCCGGCCAACCCGAGACCCAGCTACGCCGATCATGTTTTAGCGTTGTTTGCGAATCACGGGATGGGCGTGCGGGTTTCCCAATGGGCCAATGAGCTGCAAACAGCCTTGGGTCTGGTGGCGGCCGGATTGGGCATCACGCTGGTACCCGCGTCTGTTCAGCAGCAACATCGTGCGGATCTCACCTATGCGCCTATTCAGGATTCCGAAGCTGTTTCGCCGATCATTTTGAGTCGTCGGGCTGGTGACATCAGCCCAATGATTCAACGCTGTCTTAGCATCATCACTTCGATAAACCCCTGATCCGTGCACGCTATGGCGTGCGCGGATCAATCCGTATCAAGCACACCTTCCTGTGTCTCGTGCTGAAAGTTGTAGGAAGGGAAGCGCGCAGAGCTGCGCGGCCTGCCGAGCGACCTGCGCTTCGACGTCAGCATTACCCAAGTGATCAAGCACGTCACAGATCCAAACGGCGAGTGCACGGCACTCCTCCGCCATAAAGCCTCGCGTGGCCACCCCCGTGCTTATCCGCAACCCGGAAGTGAGGATCATTCGGCGCAGCGTTTTTGTTGGCAGTCATACCGCCGCGTTCCAAGGCAGCGTCGGCGTCCTTACTGGTAATGCCTTACGAATCAGGCTGAGCAGAGTCAGCGCAATAGTCCCATCGACAAGGCAAACCAGAAACCTCTAAAAACCATCCGCGTCGCTCATTCACTGGACGGTGAGAGAGCCGAACAAACTGAATGCATGTTTGTCGCGGTATTCTTTCGGCGTCATTGACAGCCTTTCTTTGAACAGCCTCGTCATATGACTTTGGTCGGCAAAACCACAATCCATCGCAACGGCCTTAAGCGGAACATTTCGCAGGGTCGACAGCAACCGCTCGGCACGCTTGAGCCGTTGCGCCTGCACATACTGATGCGGCGAAACACCAAACACCGTGGCAAACACCCGAACGAAGTGTGATGGGCTTAAATCGACAATGGCGGCCATATCCTTTACAGATATGGCGCCTGACAGGTGTGTGACGATATAGCGCTGCAAAGCATCGAGACGGGCACTGGAAATGCGTGAAGCGGTTTCTTCTTGACCATCACATTTGATGTATTTGCGCATCAGGTGAATACAGAGCTGCACTTCCAGCGACTGCGAAAAAAGATCGCTGCCGGGTTCCTCACTCAGCACTTCAGCCTCATAGCGCCCCATTAGTGCCGCCAGCGCGGGATCGTTAACAATCGGATAGTGATCAACGAAAACACGATCAATATTTTTGTGAAAAATTTCGCTGGCGACTTTGGCCATTAGCGCTTGTGAAATGTAGATATGACTGACTTCGATATCATTCATCCAATACCAGCGAGATGATTCGCCACGGGTCAGTATCGTCACATCATTTGCCTGCACAGCGTTTTTTCGCCATCGCGAGCCGTCGTGAAACCCGAGATTTGCGGTACCTTTTTTCCAGCGAACCAACTCATAGTCACGCATGCTGGGGATGTCCACCTCGGTTTTATAGAAACGATAACCGCGGATTGACATCCCCTTGTTCAGCAACGTATCCACTGTGCCTTGTATGGTGACTTCGCCCGGGATGACCTCGAGCATTTTCTCAGGCGCTAACAGAGTCAGACTCATCACAACTCCTTTATTGTCTTTAAGTAGTGGAGTTTTTTCACATTGCGGCTCCCGCCAGTCCTTTGACCGGAAGCGTACGCCGGCTTCTAAAATTAGCACAAGGTAACGACGAAGGAAGCTGGCTCATGGTCGTCAGGAGCCAGGCCCGTTCAGGTCATTTCACCTTAAGAGTCTCACTCAGACTGTTTCTTGAGATCGTCTTCGGCGGATTTGCCAGGCCTCCAGCGGCGAAAATCTGTCTGGCGTTCGTATGCCTGAGCCATTGGATAGGTGACCAGTTCAATGGTACTGCCCCAAGGCGTTCTGGTGTACACATAGCGATTGCCGGTACCTGCATCCAGTCCGGGAAGATCTCCTGGCTGGCTAAGCAGGGTGCCGCCGGCTTCGGCCAGCCGATCAGCGGCAGCATCGATATCGTCTACGTAGATGCAAATGTGCTGTATGCCCAGATCGCTAGGCACCACGGGCTGCGCCTGGGGCACACCGGAGTACGAAAACAGCTCCAGATTGGGTCCGTTGCCCAGCCGGAGCATGCGGATGACCTGAATCACCGCACCTTGCGCGATGCCTAGCCCTGCCTCCACAACTGGCCCTCCCAGCGGTTTGTCCAGCATGTCGTAAAGCACCTGCGCGCCAAACGCCTCCTCAAAGAAACGGGTTGCCAGCTCCATGTCTGGAACGGTAATGCCGACGTGCTCGATAGCGCGTACGTTCATAGCGCCTCTCCTATACGTGCGGCGGACCAAAAACCTGATTGCGTGGCTTCGTACATCCTGCCTCCTCGGGCACGCGTGCCAATACTCTGCACGTGATAATCATCGACAAGGGCGGCATGTAGTGTCGAGGGGGGGCGCGCGCCGGCCATGATGACCTGGCCGTTTATCGGCAGCGTGGCATGGGTGACGATCTTGCCACCCAGGTTCTGCAAGATTTCCGTAAGGTGCCCACGTTGCATATCGTTGGTGTCCACGCCTACGCTCGCCGCCGGCGAGAGCAAGCTGACGCTTCTGCCGTTCTCGGCCAGCCAGAGTGCTGCGAATAAAGCCACTTCGGTCTCACCATAGACCGTGACCTCACGCTGCGAGGGGAACATGCCAGTGGACATCATCTGCACCACGTCTACCTCCGGCTGAGCTGACTCGGTGCCAGTGGCAAGCAGCACGGAATCCCAAAGGTTCGGATCCATGTCCTTGCCATCGGAGTTCAGGTGTACGGTGACCCCAACACGATCGAGTTCACTGGTGTAGAACTCGATCATGTTGATGACCTCCATACGAAACGGGCTCGCCGCTGCCCAGGCCCAAAGTTGCCCACCCACTCGTGCGTCGCGTTCGAGCAAGGTGACGCTGTGGCCCCGTTGGGCTGCCAGAATCGCCGCCTCACAGCCAGAAGGTCCTGCGCCGATTACCAGCACCCGCTGCTTGTGCGCGGCCGGTCGACGGGCCTGCTCGGCTCGCCGCTCCTGGCCCAGAGTCGGGTTGATAACGCATTGAGTGCCTTTACCGTTGAACATCCAGCGCGATATGCACTCATTGACAGCCAGGCAGCGGCGCACACTTTTAGGTTGCCCGCGCTGAGTCTTTATCACCGTGTCCGGATCAGCGAGTCCTGATCGTCCAAGCGCTACAAAATCCAACTCGCCCGCAGATACCGATTCAGACATTTCCTCAAGTAGCCAAGTCAGGCGGCCAACGCCAATGACGGGTATCGACACCCTCTGCTTCACAGCCTTGGCGTAATTAACCAATGAGCCGGGGGCGATCATGGGTAGCAGCGTCATCGCCGTATCGTAATTGCCGGCGCTGACATCCAGCGCATCCACGTGGGGTTCGAGCATTTCGCAAAACGCCAGCCCGTCTTCCAGTGACAGGCCGCCTTCATAGGGTTCGACCACGCTCAGCCGATACAGGACGGGATAGTCAGGCCCCACCTCCTCGCGTATGCCACGAACCACATCAAGGGCAAAGCGTGCGCGGTTCTCCAGCGATCCTCCCCAGTTATCGGTGCGCTTGTTGGTGAACGGCGACAGAAACTGACCCAGCAGGTAACCGTGGGCTCCGTGCAATTCCACGGCATCGAAGCCTGCTGCAACCGCGCGACGAGCGCCTTGGACGTACTTGTCGATCAAACCCGGAATCTCGTGCTCCTCGATCGCACGCGGAGGCGTACCAAAGGCGCTGGTGATACCGGCAGTGGGCGCCAATGGCGGCTCATTACGCTCAGTGTTGCCTTGCGAGTTCTGCCGCCCGGTGTGATGCAGTTGCACGGCTATCTTCGCGCCTTCGCCATGTACTGCATCCACCAAATTGCTTAACCCACCAATGAACCGGTCGTGATCGATCCGAATCGGATGCCCGGCAGTGCGGCCCACTTCCCAGTCGATGGAGGTATTTTCAGTGATGATCAGACCGACTCCGCCTCGGGCCCGGGCGCGGTGATAGTCAATCAGCTTGTCGTCAACTTCGCCGAACGTACTCGCAAACTGGGTGAAGATAGGCGCCTGAACGAAGCGGTTACGCAGCTGCATCTTGCCGATCCGCCCCGGCTGGTAGAGTGCCGCAGCAGGCCCATCAGACATCACCAGAGTTGTATCGCTTGAAAGGACCATAAGCTCTCTCCTCACACTATCGTTTTTATTTTTGAGGCTTGATCATGGGAGGCAGAAGCTCAGGGGTATTGAATATTCATCGCGGTCCGTTGAAGGAAATGACTTTTCCAGCGCACCCGAATGCAAAGCCGCTCGCAGCAACATGCATGGAAGAAGCGTTCTATCGGCCAGCAGAATTATTCAATACCGCATGAATGCCAGCACATGAAACTCGTGGCTCACAACAAAAACTACAGCGACGAGGAATGTTATGAAGATGCTTGAGATCTACACCGGTCTGTTTGCCCTGACCACCTTACTGACTGGCTCCGCCTACGCCGCACCGACGCCTGAAATCAAGGCAAAGGTGGCTATTAAAGAAGTCGCTTCTTGGGAGGGGACTCCCTATAAGTCCTATCCCGCAGGTCAGCCACAGCTAACCATTCTCGAAATCACCATACCGCCCCACACTGCGTTACCTTGGCATCAGCATCCGGTTCCTAATGCCGCGTACGTAGTCTCTGGAGATTTGACGATAGAGGATAGAACGTCCGGAAAGTCTCACCAGGTAACTGCCGGGCAGGGCTTCGCCGAGTCGGTGAACTCGAGTCATCGTGGCGTGACCGGAGATAGACAGGCGGTGGTCATAGTGACCTACTCGGGGGCAGAGGGGACACCTTTGTCAATTCCTGACAAAGGAGAGAAGGCCGAGTTCGAGCATTTGGAATAACTCTATAATCCGACAATCAATGCGACTAAGAAGTGAAGCCATCAGCGATGGGTAAGAAAGCGAAAGCGCTTGTTGGCAGGATCTGACCGCTCTTCAACGCAGAGGAAAACCGATAGCGACGTGTTACGGTTGTCACTATCGGCTATCTGCTGCTGGCAGTGCACCACAGGAATGTCAGGAGTTTTGGCTCAAACCGAACGGTCAGCCTTTGATCCAGCTTCCATCTTCCTGAGCGTCAATTGGAATATTGAAAGTCTTGATATAGGCAGCAAGCATGCGGTAGTAGCCAATGACAATAAGGGCGTCACTCAATTCTTCTAACGAGAAGTGTTGCTGGGCATGTTTGAAAAGCACGCCGGAGGCCATTCCTTTATCAATGACGGATTTGCCGAAACGCAACAGGAGGCGCTCTGCTTCAGTGAAGGCTTGAGTGTCATCGATGCAGCCTTCGCCGATGGCCACGAACTGATCAGGTCTAACGCCGGCTACTTGAGCGATGGACACGTGCTGCTCCCACTCATAAGCCACGCCTTCATGCGCGGCGAGCAGCAGTACTAACATTTCCTTGTGGTAATCAGAGATCGTCAGGTCGCGAAAGATGGCGTTGGTCAGGTCAATGGTGGGAATAAATGCACCCGCACTGTAACCCAACATTCTAAAAAAATTAACCTTGGTGGGCAGACCCTCGAATTTCTCGCGTACCGCTGCGGGCAGCTTTCTGAAATCAGGATAATCGATAGCCACTTCAGAACTGATTTTATTATTGGCGCGGGACAAACTTGACATAAGAACCTCCTAAGGTTTTTCGGCGATTTCGAACTTATTACCTCAACTAATATGATGTATCCCAGCAATGAAGATTCATTTCAGGAAGACGCGTTTCATAACCAAATTACCATTTGACCTGAACAAATATTCAGAACTTAACGTATTAAATGATGCAAGGCTGTCGACGAAAACATCCGACGTGTATGGTCGGCATTTCATGCTTGAATGGGCGCAGCTCGCGGACGAATAAGTGCCATGTTAACAATGATGCACGCCAACAGGACGCCCACACATACCTGCATGGAAACCGACATCCCGCTGGCGAACGCACTCGGCTCATCCTGCGAAATCAAAATTCCAAAAACCGCTACTCCGATAACACCGCCAAGTTGTCGGGCCGACGACATCAATCCAGATGCCATGCCCGCATCGCTTTGGCTGACCGCCGCCAGCATTGAATTATTCATGGAAGGGACTGTGGAGGCGCTACCGATGCCGACGATGACCAATGCTCCATTGAGCAACCAAGCAGAGCTATCGGGTCCGACCTGGGAAAGCAGTAGAAAGCCAACGACTTGTAAGGCCAGCCCTGAAGTCATGATCTTCAGCGCGCTCACGTGACGACCAACGCGCGCGGATGCAAGAGAGGAAACTGTCATCACTGCGGTCAGGGGAATGAAGGCAAGCCCAGTGCGAACAGCATCGTAATGCAGGATGGTCTGAAAATAGATGCTCAGGATAAAGACCACACCGTAAAAAGTGAGGTTGATGACCCCACCCGTGAACATCATGGCTAGCAGAACATTATTGCGAGATAGCCGGGCCGGCAGCATCGGCGCGCTTACCTTGGCTTCAAGCAGCATAAACACGCACAGTGCCAGCGCCGCCAAACCCATACTGGACAGAGGGATCGCGGTCCATCCCAGACCGCTCGCCTCTGTCAATCCATAGGTCAGCAAAGCCAGGCAAGTAGCGATGCTGACCTGACCGTAGACGTCGACTTTGTTATCCGTGCGCGGTGACGCAGAGGTGAAGCGCAAGGTCAGAAAGATAGCCAGCACGCCCAATGGAATATTGACGAGGAACACGCTGCGCCAGCCCAGATACTGAATCATAAAGCCGCCCAACACCGGACCTGCAGCCAACGCAATACCGCCGCAGGCCCCCCACAGAGCGACTGCCGAACGGCGTTTGTCCGGATCGCTGAAATTCTGACGGATAAGCGTCAGTGAGGTCGGAATCAGGAACGCTGCACCCAGTCCCTGTACGCAACGCATGATGATGAGCATCGGCATGCTAGTCGCCAGACCACAGCCGAGGGAAGCAAGGGTAAAAACAGCAAAGCCGAACACGAAAACACCCTTCGCCCCCCATTTATCGCCAAGACCTCCGCCGAGAATAAGCAATGCCGAAAACACCAGCGCATAGCTGTTGATCACCCATTGCAGGCCGGTAAGGTTCGTACCGAACGCGGACTTCAAAGCGCCAAGGCCAACGTTGACCACGCTGACGTCCAACTGGACCACGAAAAACCCCAAACACGCCGCGATCTGAATAGCGACCAAATTCACATTTTTTTGCATTTCAAATGCCGACACTTGACTGTAGGGAACCCATGCTAGACGTTGACTTGACATGCGTAAATCCGTAAAAGTGCAGGCATGCCATGCAGATACGCATAGATTATGAACTGGGAAGATTTACGTTACTTTGTGGCAATTGCCAGCGCCGGAACGTTGTCCGGGGCCTCGCGGCAATTGGGTGTCGATCAAGCAACGGTTAGCCGCCGGCTGGCAGCGCTTGAGACAGACCTGGGTGCCCGTTTGGTCGATCGCCAACCGCGAAAGGCATTTCTTACCCCGCTGGGTCAGGAAGTCCTGACACACGCTCTGAAAATCGAAGACAGCGTATTTGCGGTCAAGCGGCTTTCGCTGAGTGCGAGCAGCCAATCGCGTGCCAAAATCACAATCTCCGCTCCCCCGATCCTCGCCCGACATTTTTTCGCACCGCAACTGCTGGTTCTATCCCAGCGCCTGCCTCAGGTTCAGGTGTCGGTATTGAGCGAATCGCACGTTGCGTCCTTGTCCAAGCTGGAGGCAGACCTAGCCATTCGCCTGACGCCAGGTACTGCGGATTCAGACATTGTAAAAAGAATCGGTGAGATGCAATTCGGACTCTACTCGACCCCCTCCTACGCGAATGTCGCAAACCCGCAGCAATGGGAATTCATCGGCTATACGGAGTATCCGGTCGCTTTTGATCATAAAAACTGGTTGTACCAGACCATTGGCAACCGCCGTGTAGTCTGTGAGGTTGCCGACCTCAGCAATCAATATGAGGCCGCTTGTACTGGGATTGGAGTTGCCGGATTACCCTGCTTCCTAGCCGATCAAGATGAACGACTGCTAAGACTGTCGAGTTCCGAGAAGATGTTGAGCCTAGGAATCTTCTTGGCCCTCCACCCTGATCGTCGCAATGATCAATTAGTACGCGACACCAGTGCCGTCATCATGGAACTGATAACTGATCTTGGGCTGACTTGATAACGCTGTCTCAGCATCATCGCTTCTATCAATCGCTGATTCGGGCACGCTATGGCGTGCCCGGATCAATCCTGCCTTCCTCAGTTGAGCTGGGCGGTCAGGCGAGAAAATCTTCCACCAGTTTTACCCAGCAATCGGCGCCCAGTCGGATCAGCTCATCATTGAAGTCGTAGTGCGGGTTGTGCACAGAGCAGCCGTGAAACTCGCCCTCACCATTACCCAGTAAGAAATAGCACCCCGGCACTTCTGTGAGCATCCAGGCGAAGTCCTCGGTGGCCATGACCTTCGGTCCGCGGCTTTGCAGGTGGCCAGGTTCAAAGAGTGGTGCAAGGCTTTCGCGCACTCGTTGTGTTTCGGTCTCGTCATTGATTAGGGCCGGGGCAAGCGGGGTAATTTCCAGATCAATGCTCACGCCGAATGATTGCTCGTGACCGCGGACGATCTGTTCGAGTCGCTGATTGATCTTTTGCTGAGTCTGCGGGGTGTCGGTACGCACACTGATCAGCATGCTGGCCTCATCAGGAATGATGTTGTAGACGCTCCCGGCCTGCAGCATGCCGATGCTGATGACCGCGTACTCTTCTGGGCCGAGATTGCGCGACTTGATGGTCTGGATCGCATTGATCAGGCTGGCTACAACAGGCAATGGATCAACCGATTTCTCTGGCATGGCGCCGTGTCCACCTTGCCCGCTGATATGCAGCGACAGACGTTCCGAGGACGCCATGGTCGGGCCCGCCTGAACCACGGCCGTGCCCAAGGGGTAACCGGGCATGTTATGCAGCGCAAAAATCGCATCGCAGGGAAAACGCTGAAACAGGCCGTCGTCGATCATCGCCTTGGCCCCACACAAGCCCTCCTCATCCGGTTGAAAAATCAGATTAAGGGTGCCGTTGAATTCGCCATGGGTTGCGAGCCGATAAGCGGCCGCGAGCAGGATCGCGGTGTGCCCGTCATGCCCGCAGGCATGCATGCGATCGGCAATCTGGCTGGCATGCGAAAAGGTGTTTTTCTCTTGCATGGGCAGCGCGTCCATGTCGGCGCGCAGACCGATACGGCGTGTGCCCTCGCCTCTTTTCAGGACACCGACCAGACCATGTCCGCCGATACCGCGATGCACCTGATAGCCCCATTGCGTGAGTTTGGCGGCGACCAGTTCAGCAGTGTTCGGGGTTTCGCCGCCCAACTCAGGCGCAGCATGAATTTGTCGGCGCAAGGCGATGAAGCTTTGCAGTTCGGTTTCGCTCAACGCTGATTGGTTTTGTTGGTTGCGCATGGGTCAGTCTCGTCCAATGTTTTCCGGGAACAGTTTCAGGCAGCACAGGCTGATTACTCCGCCGACAAGCAGGTAGAACGCCGGGGCCGTGGGTGTGTCGAGTGCCGAAGTCAGCCATGTGGCGATCAACGGTGAGAAGCCGCCGAACAAAGTGACGCCGAAGCTGTAACTCACCGAGGTGCCGAGCGCTCGGTGCTGTTTGGCAAAGCCTTCCATGATCATCGCGAAAAATGCCCCCGAGCCCACACACCCGGGCAGTACCAGAAGCGCGACGATCAGCATCGCGATGTACAAGTCAGTGGTATGCGACAACAGCCATAGCGCGGGCCATGCTGCGATAACCGGTAAGGTGATCGTCCAGACCAGCAGTTTCTTGCGCAGGCCTTGGCGGTCGGCGTAGCGCCCTGCTATCGGCGTGATGATCGCCAGGCACGCGGCAGAAGCACAGGCAATCGCCAATGCGCTGCGTTGCGGATAATGCAGTGCACTGACCAGATACGCCGGCATGTAGAAAATGAACAGGTACATGCTGATGGTTGCGCTCGCCATCAGTCCGGTGGCGAGTACGGTATTGCGCAAATCAATGACCTCGCGCCAGCGGAGTTTGTGCACTGTGGATGGTGAAGAGCTGATGGCGGGCGCCTCGAGGGTTTCCGGCAGGCAGCGGCGGATGTACCAGCCGACAGGGCCAATCAGCAAACCAATGACAAAAGGGATACGCCAACCCCACGCTTCCAGGTCAGGCGTGGTCATGACACTGCTAAGGAGAAGACCGATTCCAGCCCCTACAAGCGCCGCGTAACCCTGGCTCGCAGCCTGCCAGCTAACGTTGCGGCAACGATTTTTCGTCGCCGACGATTCCATCATCAATACCGAGGCGGTGCCGACTTCTCCACCGGCAGAAAAACCTTGAGTCAGCCGGCCGATGACCAACAGCACGGTGCCCAATACCCCGGCTTGCTGGTAAGTGGGGGCGAATGCGATCAGCGCCGTACCCAGCGTCATTAGCGCAATGGTCAGCGTAAGCGCGGCCTTGCGCCCTTTCCTGTCGGCGAAACGGCCAATCACCATCGCCCCGACCGGACGCATCAGAAAGCCCACCCCGAACGCCGTCAACGACATCAGCAATGACGCGATCGGCGACTGGGCCGGGAAAAAGTTCTTGGCGATGATCACGGCAAAAAAGCTGTAGATCGTGAAGTCGTACATCTCCAGGGCATTGCCCAGGGCGCACGCTACCGTGGCTTTTCTTGAGTTGGATGTGGCCGGATTGGAACGCATCGTTCCTCCGTTGGCCAGGGAAGTGTCCGAATGCAGGGTCGTCATGGCACGCTCCGATTTCTTATTGGCGTTATGCGAGACCAACTATCGGGGAACTCCGAAGACGAATCACTTGCGCTTTTTGCAGGCAATTAACCAATGGTTAACTTGATTGCGTCACGTCCTTTGAATGCGCCCTACAACAGTGCCGCGCGAGGGCTTGATGACGTGTATCGCACCAATGGCTTCCATTCTTCAGGCGCATGCAGTCGCCGAATCGAGGTAATCGGGCTTCTTTTTGTGATCTTTGCTCACGCTTGTCGCCCTCAATGCACCGGTCATTCCCCAGCAAATTAACCATTAGGCATACCCATGCAAAATTGACCATTTCCGCCGGTTTTTATTTTCGTGGAGGCTGCGATCCATCAGCCATCACATCTACGGAGCGTCTGAAATGGTTATGTCCGCCGCGCGCAATTCATTGACCGCTTTGCTGTTGGGGCTCGGGGCGCCGACGTGCATCCAGGCTGAGGGATTTCCTGCGATCGCCCGAGTAGCGCCAGGATTTGGCTATTACAACGTCGATAAGGGCTACACCGACAAGCTCAATGTCTACGGCACGCTCGATGCTTTTGTGAATTACCAGGACTCGGGCCATCACTCCGGAAGCAAACTTGCGGGCGGTGCCGCCTGGACCAATAAGCTCGGGCTTTACATGCGCAAGGCACTCAACCCAGACACGGTGCTGGAGTTCGACGTCGAGGAAGGTTTCAACCTCAATGGCCAAGCGCTGGAAGAGCATTGGAAGCAGGTCGGCACGCTACGTCTGGCGGTAGCGGCGCTGCGTTCGCGGGAGTACGGCAAGTTGGAGTTCGGCAAAACCTATGGCATGGGCACGCCGACGTTTGCTGATCCTTTCCTGGCCACCTACGGTTCGCCCTATACCTACCTGACCAGCCCGCCGGCCGGGCGCGGTGCCTATTATCTGGATATGCGCCCCAAGCACACCCTCGCCTACACCACGCCCAAATTCGCCGGTTTCAGCATGGCCACCGCCGTCAGCCTGGGCCTGAACGATACCGCCAGCTCCGGCAAAACCGTGCGCGGCAAAGGCATGAGTGTTCAGTACAGCAATGCGCGGTGGATTTTGCTGGGCTCATTCAATGATTACTTGAGCGATCCATGGGACGACGGCGACCGTCAGCGGCAGACCCACAACTACTTCAAAAGCGCTTCGGCGTTTTATGACTTCGGGCCGCTGTCTGCCAATGTCACCTGGCAGCGCCAAGACGTCGACTACCACGCGACACCGAGCATGAGCGCATGGACGTTGGGCCTCTCTGCGCCCGTCGGCAAAGCCGATGTGGCGCGCATGGCACTGGTCAAGCGCGACATCGAATTCGGCGATAAGGACGCCAGCGGGATCATGCTCGGCTACGACCATTTCCTGAAGAAGAACTGGGCCATCTACGGGCGGGTCGCCCTGATCGATAACCGCCCCGAATCCGCCATCAGCTATGCGGGAATCCCCCTAGAGCAAACCGGTGACGACCCCAGTAACCTCGCAGTCGGCATGTACTACCACTTCTAATAAGTCGGCTCTGCCGATGACTCAGCGGCTAGCTTGGATTTGAGCCCGTAAAACAAATCTCTCGCCGGCGACGTCAGTGAATGGCGGTCAACGCACACCAGATAAATCGGGTATTCGGGGATGACCTCCTCGACTTCGACGAGGACCAGTTCCGGTACCCGTCCCGGTGGCAGTGCGCTGCCCAGCGCAAGATTGCTCAGGGTCATGAACGCGTCGGCATTTTCCACCAGGCGCAAGGCCAGGAACAGCGAGGCGCACTCGATCACCTTCTGCGGCGGGTGAATATCGTTGACCTCGAACATTTGGTAGAACTGCGAAGATCGGTCGTCTACCTCGTCCAGGCTGATCCAGTTGGCGTACTGTAATTGCCGCAACGAGGGCGAATGGCGCAACGGATTGTTCGGACTGCATACCACGGTCCCTTTGATCCGGTGCAGGGCTTCCCAATCAAGATTCAAGCGTTGAGTGTTTTGTTGAGACGTCAGGGCAAAGTCCAGGCTCCCATCGCGCAAACGCTGGACGATATGGCTGGGACGCAGCTCGATGAGTTTGATCCGCACCCGTGGGTTTTTCGCCTGATAGTCACTGATGCACTTCTCAAAACCCGGCAGCATGGCGGTCAATGAAGTGACGCCGACAGCCACCTCCCCAACGGCCATGTCGTGAATATTATCGGCCTCGATCTGCAGGCGCCGCATGCTCTCGACCGCCATGTGCGCATGCCGGATGATGCGCCGGCCTTCGTCAGTCAACGACATGCCTTTGTAGGAACGCTGCAGCAGGGTCAGGCCTAACTCGCGCTCCAGATCCTTGATTGAACGGCTCAACGCGGGTTGGGTGACATGCAGCATCTGCGAAGCTTCATTGATGCTGCCGCACTGGTTGATCGCGACCAAGGCTCTGATTTGATGAAATTTCACAGTGTCCGACTCGCTTTTTATTTGGCGCCAACCATAAAGCAAGATGCCGGCCAGTTACCACTCTGTCACTGAGCTCAGCTCGCCAGGCTAATGCGGATTCGGTTCAGGTTGAACCTCTGTTGCTGACGTGGACTCCCAGATCTAAATCCAGGAGAAACGTATGACCCAGACAGCTTTGGTCGTGGGCGCCAGCGGCATCGTCGGCAGCGCCATCACCCAGTTACTCATCGACAACCAGTGGCAGGTCGCCGCGCTCTCGAGGCACCCGTCGCAAGCGCAAGGCGTGATTCCTGTCGCGGCAGACCTTCAGGATCCTGCTTCGCTGGCACGGGCGCTGGCGGATTTGAAAGCCACTCATGTGTTCATTACCACATGGTCACGGCAAGCCACGGAGGCCGAGAACATTCGTGTCAATGCCGCCATGGTTCGCAATGTCCTCGACGCCAATCGCCTCTTCCGACCATGCTTCAAATACAGCAAAGCGGAAGTTCTGCTGATGGATTTGCGCCAGCCCGGCGAATTCACGGACGACCTGTTTGCACACTCCCAGCCTGTTACGGCGGACAAAGTGATGACCGTCCTCGATGAAATCAATGGCCTTTGGGGAAAGGGAGTTCTTCGCCTGGCCAGCGTGCCGGCGGCGCCTGATTGGGCGATGCGCCGGGAGTTGACGAGTCAGAGCTACACGACGAAGGTTGATCAGCTGTGGACGGTAATGGCCAGGTAAGAGGTCGTTGAAAGCGCACGGCAGCCTACATGAGCGGGGCCATCGTATCGATTGCAAGTCGATAGCACTTTTCACGCTCACCCTACCTCCAATGAAATGTGCGTTTCTCCTGACAACCTGGAGCTCTCTATGTCGATACGCAAGATCGTTCTGCTTTCCTGTCTGGGTGTGGCACTCGCCGGGTGCGCAGGCTCGCGCGAGGAGCCCCCTCCCACCACCATGCGAGTCGACCTGCAGAAATACCAGGGCACGTGGTACGAGCAGGCCAGGTTGCCTATGTTCTTCCAGCGCAATTGCCAGCAGTCAGAAGCGCATTACGGTCTGCGTGATGATGGCCGCATTGACGTCACCAATCGTTGCAGGGAACAGGATGGCGAATGGAAAGAGATACGCGGAATTGCTGAATCTCAGCAGCCCGGCAAGACAGACAAGCTCTGGGTGCAGTTTGATAACTGGTTCAGCCGCATCGCGCCAGGAATAACCAAAGGCGAGTATTGGGTGCTTTACCACGACCCGGCCTACCAGTTCGCACTGGTAGGCCACCCGAACCGGGAATATCTGTGGGTGCTTTCACGCGCCTCTGAAATTAACGACGTCAACCGTGAACAGCTGGTAAAGATTGCTCAGCAACAAGGGTATGACACCAGCAAACTGATCTGGCGTTCGGCAGATCCGACCAAGCTCTAGTCCACTGGGCTGCTTAAGCCCCGAGACCGTCGAGGAAAGGCACATGCTCAAGAAATGGATACTGCTGCTATGCATTGGCCTAGCGAGTTGCAGTCAGGTGGATGTGCAGACCTACAGCCAAGAAACGCCCACACTTGAGTTGCGCGAATTCTTCGAGGGCCGGGTCGAAGCGTGGGGTATGTTTCAAAAGCGCTCAGGCGAGGTCACGAAGCGCTTTCATGTGGTCATCAATGGTCACTCCGAAGGCCGCAGACTGATCCTCAACGAGTCGTTTACCTACAGCGACGGTACTACGCAAGAACGAGTGTGGACGCTAACCCCTGCTGGCCCTGGCCAATGGCGCGGAACCGCTGGCGACGTGGTGGGCGAGGCGCTTGGTGAGGTGGCAGGCAATGCACTGCGCTGGAAATATGTGCTGAACCTTCCGGTGGATGGCAAGGAGTATCAGGTTCATTTAGATGACTGGATGTACCTGATGGACAAGAACACCCTGATAAATCGCTCGTTCATGAGCAAATTCGGTGTAGAGGTCGGCCAGATCACTTTGTTCTTTCGGAAGCAACCTTGAGGTTGCGTGTGGACAGGCCACTATCGGCCAGAAGCGGACATTCGACTTGATCCGCTCCCGGCCAAATACCATTCAGCTCAGAAGCGGTCTTTCCAACAGATGCCAACATAACGCATTAACGGGGCCAAGCTCGCGGATCAGTGGGCGGTACTATATGGCTGCTCGGAGAAATGTTGCTCATGCCTGCAGTGAGAGTTAGCCGTCGTCAGCGCTACTTCTTCAGTTGCTGATAGAAATGGCCTTGTCTTTTGCCCAGACATTGAGCAACGCTTTGAAGTCATTCGCTTACAAGACTTGAGCGGAGTCGTCGAGATCCGCGCGCACTACTTCAGCGACCAGTTTTTTGTCGCGCCCATCAAGAAAAGCGGATTCAGTCGCCAGATTGTTGGTCACAAATATGCTTTTCTATCTTTTCCCAACTTGTCGATGCTGGCATCCCAACCTAATCTCTGGCAAGCCCTGATGCCGTAAGCGAATGGGGTGGAGCAGTCTAACGCACTGGAAGGTGGGAAATGGCTATTCAAAGCGGCAGTGAACGCGGGTCAGAGTGGCGGCAATGGGATTTGCATATTCACACTCCAGCGTCATTCGAGTGGAGAGGAGCGAAGTTCGACCGGAAGAACCCGGATTCAGCCGCGAATAAAGCGCTTGTTGATGAAATGATCGGTGCACTTAACGCAGCGAAACCTGACGTTTTTGCGCTTATGGATTACTGGACATTCGACGGATGGTTTGCACTCAAACGCAGATTAGCTGAGCCAGACGCCCCGATCCTGAAAAAGACTGTTTTCCCTGGTATTGAGCTGAGACTGGCAGCCCCAATGAGGGGGCGCTTGAATGCCCACGTTCTCTTCTCTAACGAGATTGAAGACCAGATTCTGAAGGACTTCCTTGCTCACCTCCGTATTGCGTTGAGTGACAGACCCTTGTCTGACGCCGCTCTCATAAACTACGCACGCGAAGCACCTGAAGGCTTGCTGAAACCACACGGGATCAAGCCTGAACAGATTGCAGCCGATGATGAACAGGCTTACATAGCAGGCGCAAAAATCATTGAGCTGACTTGCGAGAGCTACAAAGAAGCGATTGCCAAAGTTCCAGACGACCAGGCAATTGGCTTCATGCCATACGATACAAGCGATGGTTTAAGTGATGTGAAATGGGCAGAGCACTATGCATATTTTTTGGGCTTGGTTAGGTGCTCACCGATTTTCGAGAGCCGGAACTTGGATGTGCGCTCTGCTTTTGTTGGAGAAGAAACGCCAGGGAATGCCAAGTTTTACTCTGGCATAAGGAAAGGATTGAACGACATATCCCGATTGGTTGTGGCAGGTAGCGACGCTCACTGCTTTGTCGGCATACCAGGAAGTAATGATCGGCGTGGATACGGAGACTTTCCATCAGACAAGAAAACCTGGATAAAAGCTGATCCCACATTCCGTGGGTTGCAGCAGGCTATCCGAGAGCCTGCGAAACGTTCATACATAGGCGTTATACCACCAAAGCTTGACCAGATTGCCGCCAACAAAACATTTTTCATTGACCATATGGTGATTAGCAAGGTGGTAGGATCCCCACTAACCTCCCATTGGCTGGACGATGTCTGCCTTCCGCTTAGTTCTGACCTCGTCGCCATCATTGGCAACAAGGGGAGCGGCAAAAGTGCTTTGGCCGATGTCCTTGCTTTGTTAGGCCATTCAAGGCAAACCACTCATTTTTCATTCCTTCGAAAAGATCGATTCCGGGGCAAAGCTGGTGAGCCTGCTCGACAGTTCGAGGGCTTTCTCTTCTGGCACGACGGGACAATAAACACTTGCAACCTAAATACTGACCCGCCTGCTGAGAAAGTTGAGATGGTGAGGTACATACCGCAAGGACATTTTGAAGAGCTCTGCAACGCTCATGTTACGGGCCAATCTGACGCCTTCGAAGATGAGCTTAGGTCGGTCATTTTTTCGCATACCGATGACGCAATCCGACTAGGGGCACTGGATTTCAGTCAACTGATCGAGCAGCAGGAAAGCACTTTCCGTCTCCAGCTGAACGAGTTTCGAAAAGATCTCAAAAGACTCAATCTTGAGATTGCAAGCTCTGAAAACCAGCTACATCCATTGATCAAGAAAAGCCTAGTGGAACAGCTTGGGCTCAAGCAACGGCAGCTCGCCGAACACGTAGCCTTAAAGCCAGCAGAAATAGCAAAGCCATCTGCTGATCTATCGCCTGAGCAACAGGTGACGGCTACCACTCTTGAGAGAGTCGCGGCGGAACTCAAGCGTCTGGATGAGGAGCGGGTCGCAGCCAACGAGACAGCGTCACAGCTCGCCGCTAAGAGCAAGGCCTTAAAGGATGTTAGGGAGCAGGTTCGACTACTCCAACGCATCTACGACCAGTTCATTGCTGATACGAGAAAGGACCTCATCCTGCTAGGGTTGGATGTCGCCGACGTTGTGAAAGTCGAGAGTGATCTCGCCCCGTTGAACCAATTGGAAGAAGCAGTATTGGCTGACCAAGCAGCCATAGGCACCAGCACCAAGGCTAGAGAAGACGCGCGTCAGAATTTTTTGGAGCAGCAAACAGAGGCCAAAGCACAGCTGGATCAACCTCAGCTCATTTATCAGAATTATCTTCTCGCGGTTGACGAATGGCGGCGCAAATATCAGGACTTAGTTGGTGCAGCAGACGCCCCAGAAACAGTGAAAGGACTAGAAGCTAGGATCGCGCAGATCGATGCTCTGCCAAAAAGTCTGGAGACGCAAAAAATCCACCGGCAGCAGTTAGCAGGTGATATCTACGACATCCTTGACGCCCAGCGCCGCGCGCGAGAGGCACTGTTCAAGCCAGTGCAGGAACTCATTCAGGGCAATAGCCTGATTCGCGAGGAGTACAAGCTCGGGTTCAAAGCGAAGCTCGGAGGCTCAATCGACGCTTTTGCCACCAGCTTGTTTACCTTGCTTAAGCAGAACGTTGGCGAGTTCCGCGGGGACGACGAAAGCTTTAACACGGTACGACGTCTGGGTGACGCTGCGGACTTTGAACGTCGTGAAGAGGCAGTGGGTTTTGCGCAGGCTCTGCACGACAAAATTTCATTAGCGGCAGCTACGATAGGGGACAAGGTCGAGTACGGCATCGACTCAATGTTGCGCAAAGACAAAACCGCGAACGAGGTTTATGACCTGCTATTTGATCTTTCCTACCTGGAGCCTCGGTATTCATTACTGTTCCAAGACGCGGAAATCGAACAGCTGTCACCTGGTCAGCGTGGAGCACTGCTCTTGATCTTCTATTTGTTGGTGGACAAGGGTCGCAACCCCATCATTCTGGACCAGCCAGAAGAAAACCTCGACAACGAGACTGTAGTAAGTCTTTTGGTACCTGTTCTTACAGAGGCGAAGAAGCGTCGTCAGATCGTTATGGTCACACACAACCCTAACCTTGCGGTCGTCTGTGACGCTGAGCAGATCATTTGGTCTCACTTCGATCGGGCTAACGGGCAGAAAATTTCCTACACCGCAGGCGCCATTGAGAGTCCAGCTATAAATGAACACGCGGTCAAGGTGCTTGAAGGAACAAAGCCTGCATTTGATAACCGCAGGTATAAATATCACTGAGATTCGCTCCGGTGGTTCGCGCGCATTGATCTCCGCCCGAGCCTTTCACTCGCGAAGCTATGTTGGAGACTACCGCAGGGAGGCTAGTCAGCCCGTATGCCGTTCACAAAGGACTGCTTTCGGCCAAAAGCGGACGTCGGCAAGCTACCGCTGTCGGCCAGCAGTAGACGTTCAAGCCTACAAGTGCGCTCGCCTCGCTCGACCTATCTCATCTTTGAACGGAAATGTGCTACAACGTTTTTGTACCCATTGAGGACTCACCAAGAGATGACTTGCAAATACATAGCTCTAATTTGGATTTGTGGAGCAAGCAGGCCAATTCATTGATGGAGCAAAACAAATATCAGCTTTCTGACCGGATTAATTATACGCGCAGAGACCAGCTTTTATGTGAGCTACTGCGAGAAACAATTTAAGCGTTAGCAAATTGCCGGCGTCAAGAGCGTCGCTCTACAAGGTCATCAAAAGTAAGAACAATAAAGAGCTGGTTATAATGAAAGGAAATTCGACTAAAGCTGTAAAATCTAAAAAATCAACAAAAAAAGAGGAAAAAAAAGAGGAAAAAAAAGTAAGGGATGATTTCCTACAGTCGATTAAAAACCAGCTTCGTGAAATGTGCGGCGGTATATGCTCCAACCCTGACTGCAGGGTTTACACCTTTGGGCCTACAATGGAGAAAAGGAGCGGCTATTCAAGCATAGGGGTTGCTGCACACATTACAGCTGCCGCTCCCGGCGCCGGCGCACGCCGCTATAATGCCGATATGACGGCGGATGAACGTAGTGCAGCGGCTAACGGTATCTGGCTGTGTCAATCATGCTCGAAGCTCATTGATACCGATGAAGCGCGATTTCCAATTGAGCTGCTTAAGCAGTGGAAATTTGTAGCTGAGAAGCGTGCTATGGAGTTAATAGGCAAGACCTCCATAGGACCTGACGAGTTACAGCAAAAGCTGGTCGAGGCTGTCGCCAGCGCTTCCCAGCTTGCTTACACTAGCATGGGGAACTTTGGCAAGGCGCCTCTTTCTGGGTTTGTGCGTGGATATGAGAACTACCTCAGCCAGCTCGATCCGCGCTTCGTTGTAAAAACTACGGCTAAAAATGATCACCTATCTCATGAAATCAGTGTAAAGCCAGGTGAAAGTGCGAAAATAAAAATCAGATTTAAAAATGATGACATAGCCCGTGAAGCCAACCAAAAATGGAAATACTTTCTAGAAACGGGAGAGGGTATTGAGCTTAATACCAACGAGTTTGAGTTTGTTGGCTCTGCTCTGTTTGAAATTATCAACCAAACGAAGAATGATGGGGTATTTGTTTTAGAGCCGCATAAGACTGCTGTACCGTCTACCCTATATCTTAGATCTCTAATACATGATACTGAGTTTGAGTTGGCATCATTTGACTCCTACCACCATTCCGCCGGCGAAAAGCTTTTCATTGTCGGAGATTGTCTTGGTGGATTACTTAGCCAAAAGTGCACCTATAATACAGAAACCCTTAATCTAAAAATTGATTATAACTTTAACCCTGAGAAGTGGATTGGTTCAAAATTTTCAAATATCGATCACTTGCCTAAACTCCTAAAAGCAGTAAATTTTCTTAAGCGTGACGTACAATCAAGGATGGTCGTTGAGTTTAATGTCAATGGCAATGTTTTGTCGTTTGGCGAGAGCACTGATCATGACTTCTTTCCATTGTATGAATTCCTTGCTCATGTTGTGCAATTAATAGATAGAGCAAGGACTATTGCCGCTGCAGTTGATAGTGAGCTGAGAGTTTTAAGCCTCGACGTATCTCCGCACGATGAAAGGCTTGTCAACATTTACAGTGAGATATTAAGAAATAACCATGTAGAAAGACAACCGCTTGGAAAAGAAATTCTTACAGCATCTGTTTTAAAAATTGGAGAAGAAACCGTTAAAGCAATGAATGACAGTGGACTCGCCTCCTATCTTAAAATCAAAGAGCGCTGCGGTGAGGATTTTAATCTATTGGGCAATTTGGTGACGCCACCTATATTCCAAAGCGTTCTAAACGGATTTGAGGCAGCGTTCTTCACTGATCTAGATTCTTCATCAGGTAAAGAGCTTGGTATCAAGGTTTATGCTATTGAAGGCACAACTATAACGCACAGCATTGAAGGCAAAGAATTCAGGTTGTTAAACGGCTAGTACTGCAAAATCATGAGATAATCAGATTAGATATGGTATTTTTTATATCATTAGAAATGCTGATTATGCTGCCTTGGCACTGGCGTTTTGCCAGTAAAACATTGTGATATCTCAGCGTTGCGTTCTTCAATCTCCATTGCCCGCGAATGACCATTTTGACCGGAAACAGCCGTCAGTGGGCGGAAGCTTCCGGCCAAAAGCGGTCACTCCGCCTCCCTTACGAGAACAGGGGTTTCAGTAGTCGATGTAGGGGACACAAAGTGCGCCCCCCTGTAATTCCTCATTCCTAGGGCTCGTAGCTGTATTGCCACAGCGGCCACCGCCTGTCCCATGCTGGCCTTGTTGGGTAAAGATCGCTTTCCAGCGCGGCCCAGAGGAACTGGTCTGATCTTATAGCGTCCAAAATGTCCATACATTAAGAATTCATTCAACTATTCCAGATCATTAAGCGATTAATTATTGCCGTCATTTCCGTGGACAATTCCGGTCTAAATGACAGATTCTCCTTGGAGAAAGCCTCACTAAATTTTACCGCCTTATGATGTTTGTCTGTGAATTCAGCGGCGCGGGAAAGATCATTACTCCTTAGATAGTCCTGAACGTACTCATACTCGCCAATTTGAGGCAAGCCAGACTTCCCATAAACCGACTCAAAACATTCCTTGGGAATATAATTTTCAATTTCTCGACATCGCGTGACCCAAACATACCCACGATCATTAGCAACATTTGAAAGAAGCTCTGTTACCCTGGTCTTCAATTTACCATTTTTGTTTTTTCTATCACTGTCACACGCAAAAATAAAATTTCTATTTATTTTTATTGCGCTAACTGCCTCCTGCAAATCCACCTCTGGAGTACTAGCATCTATATGAGCCAGCACACTACCGCCATAGTAAATAAACTGATAATGATGCCCCTCCTTGTAAGCCCCCTCACCCCACAAATCAATAAATTTATTCAAATAAATTCTATCTGACGGCCCTTCTACCCAAATGATGCCATTCGCCTGGAGTATGTCACTGGCTTTGGCACCTAAATCGTCTAAAATGGAATATCCGCGATTTAAGTCATCCAGAATTATACCAAGAACGTCTCCACTCTGCTTTTTCACATGGAGAATCTGCGCATCATTTTCACCATGAAAAAGGTCAATTGCTACCTGTGAGTGAGTAGTCAAAAAAATATGGCAATTCTTCGATTGCGCATAATCCAATAGAAATGAAAACAAGTTTCTTTGTAACGAAGGATGCAAATTATTCTCCAACTCTTCAAATGAAAAGATATAATTTGCAATCTCTTTTTTCTCAAAGTCGGGGCGCACCAAGAGGTTAAGCAACGTTAGTATAACAGTCTTCAGCCCGCTGCCCGAGGCTGAAAGTGGAACAAGACCCTTCCCTTCCTCGCCAAGATAAATTTCCCATGTATTATTATCGGAATGATGCTGCACGACCATTTCTGAAAATACAGCATCAGGCGTAAAAATCACATTTAACGCGGTAAGTAGTCTGACCTGAATCAGGTCCCTATCAAGATTAGAGCTATTTATATAACTCTGAACAATATTTGTGGCTCCCTCGCCGTTACTTTTCAGTGCAAGCTCATGTATATATGGCTCCTTGACAAGATCCCTATCTGCATCAAGCCGAACATGTCGCAAATTCCTACGTTTACTCGCTGCTACAACGTTGCCAATCCGCGATCTTTCACCTGATAATAAACTTCCCTCGTACCCCTCAATCCTGAGCACTTCTACATCTCTGCCCGGCTCCCTCCATACAACACGCTTACCGATAAAATTCTGTCCATGCCCTCGCCAGTGATTGTTAGGTAAATCTCCACCTGCTGTATTATTACTAAAATATGGCTGCAACTCGGCCTCGGTTAATACCTCGCCAAATTCAATGTTTCTACCAATTTCATTTTCAACTCCACGCTCCCTGAACATATGGTCCACAGCAGCAATAAGGCTCGACTTGCCTATATTGTTCTTGCCAACTATCACATTAACTGGCTTGATCACCAAAAAGCCAGCCCCGTCTTCTTTAAAACCTCTATAATTCCGAACCCAAAAACTAGTATTAATAGTCACAATTTACCTAGCCTATCCTTGAAATTAACGTGACAAACCAGAAAAGGGGGCTGATCTATTTTCTAAAAATAGATCAGCCCCCATCCTTTAACTACTGTGGTTGCTCTGTTGCCGCGGCACCACTCTTAGTGGCTGCCTCCGCCCTGAAATTTTCGAGAGTCTGCTTGATGGCCTCTTCTGGATCGGGCGGAATAATATTTACTGGAATTACAACTTCACAATCTATTGGCTCAAGCTTGCCACTAGTTAGTTCGGCAATACCATTTCCAAGTACCTTGTAAAAAAAAGTAGCGTAAGCCAATACATCTTGCTCATCAGGCTCCTCTGTTCCCCAGAGTAGGCCGCCATCCTCAAGATTGGTGTGTGCTTTCCCACTCCTAAAATCCAAAAAGAATACAAGAAGAATGGTCTTGCGCTCGTTTAATAGGACGATCTTTACAACGCCATCCTTAATAGTATCAACGTGTAGAGTCATGCTCTCGAGGCCGCGAATTGGGCCATCCGGCCACAAGCCGACGGATACTTCCTGCCCCTGCAACTGGCCGCAGTCAGTTGTCGTTCCGCCCTTTTCGAGCAGACGAAAGGTATCTTCTGCCAGAAGCGTACTCCATGGTAAGAGCCTATTACGTGAACGATAGAGAGACCTTGAGTCAGGAATTTTTAGCTCGTCCCGGATAAACATACGGGCGAGCTCCTCTACTATCACCAAGTCATCCTGGAGTCGCTTTCGATCGCTGGGTATATCCGGGTCTACGATTTCCCCATCAAGTGAGGCATGCGCAATAGCGCAACGACCGCTTTGAAAAAGATGTACCCCAACGTCTTTCCCAGCATTTTTCAGTTCTGCAACACGCTTGGATGCATCACCCGACAAGCGCTCGATAGCGTCATTTATCCAGGCAACTTTTCTCTTGGGATTGGAGAATTGGGACTCAACGACCTTATAGAAACTAAGGAAAGCGTAACTAGCGTGTACCCCCCTAAGTCGCTGTCCTTCTCTCCAAAAGGCTAATGCCCTACGAGTGCTGTCACATTCTATGACAGGCATGTGATTACAGCTGAATGATTTTTTGCCAAAAATGCCCAAAGATGAATATACGGTTTGAGGATCTCCATACAGGCATGGATGCGTTCCCCACACATACCCAGAAACATCCACATACCCGCAGAGATACCAACTTAGTATGGAGGTGAATCGGTATATCTTTGAGATAGCATCATCTGGATTATCTCCTACGCAGGCAATAGTTATCCCGGGAGGAGACGGTTTTCCATCCCTTTCTGAGCCTCTTAGAAAGTATTCGTCTCCGGCGTACTCAATGCAGACGTCGTGTGATGGCCAAGTAATCGAAGATGCAACGCCTGCGGTTAGCCAACCGAGCCGGCTTCTGAGCTTTCGATCTACCTCTTCACCAAATGTATGCTTAGCGTAAGGCGTCATCATTGACGTTGCTCCCTGCTAATTTTACGGCCGAACTACAAGTAGGTGACACATGTGTTGTGACGTTGTCCGCAACTTGTTTCGCGTTCCATTCGTTTTCCATGCGCCCCCCAGGACAAATTGATTTGACTGCTAGAAACACGGCATAGGTAAAGGAGAATCGACAAGCTCAGGCTTGAGATTACGAAGCCTTCGGCAATATGTCTATGGTCGGTATCGGGGACAAGTGTCGTCGTCCGCGTCTGCTTCTGGCCGAACGCGGGCTTGGTGCAAACGTCCGCTATTGGCCGTTAGCCGCCATTTGTGAGGAGAGATGCCTTTAGGTTTTGGCAGGCACCGAGTTTTTGGGTGCTCTTGGCTTACGCTTGGTCTCGGGCAGCTTACGAGTCTGAATCAACTGTTGCTCCAAGGTTTCTGCTCTTGCCAACTGAGCCGCGGCGCGCTGCTGCACTTGACTGAGCTCGCTCTGGGCCGACTCCAGTTTTCGTTGCAACTCATCGTTCTTGCGGCTCGCTACCTTTAACTGCATTACTGCGGCTTTACCCTCCTCCCGGGCGCGATCGATCTCGCGATGAGCTCGATCCTCAATGCCACGTACATAGGTCTCCTGCATGATCCGCTCTTGCTCAGCTTTGAATCGCAACGCCTGGAGTTCGTGTTGGAGTGCCTGATTTTGCTGCTGAGTCTCATGCCGGTCGCGCAGCAGGACATCACGCTGTTGCTGCAGCTCCTCAATCTGAGCCTGGCGCTGTACCAACAGCAGATCTAGGTCAGACAAACGCAATTCGGCCGCCTGACGCCCGGCCACAGCTTCTAACATCTGCTGTCGTCCCTTTGCCACATCCTGACGAGCTTGATCCTCGACTACTGCGAGTCGTTCACGCTCAAGATCCAACACTTGCCGCTGCTCAGTTAGGGCCAGCTCCGCCGAGCCTTGTGCAAGATGTATAGCTTGTTGCCACACCGAAACGAAGGCCTGTGACACCTCGCTAGGTAATGTTGGCAAACGGGTCTCGCCGTTCAAGCGTTCGGCCAAACGTGCCCACCAAATATCCAGCAGTCCACCGACTCGCGCCGGGCTACCTCGCCCCAGTTCCAGGCGCACCCGTTCCACAGTCGGTCGTTCGCCGCGAGCAAGCACCGCATCAGCAGCCGCAAACACTTCGTTTTCCGGCACCCCTACTGCCATGACCCGCCTCCGTATATATTAGGTCTGATAATAGAATGTTATCCGAGTCTGTTTTTTGGTTACTGCAAATTCGATACGTTCAACGTATTAAATCGTACGGTTCAGACCTCACTGCGGCAAACGCCATAACTTGGGTGTTCATTAGAAATGTGAGCTGAATTATGTGAATTGGGAGAAATCTCCACCAAGAGAGTTGAAGCTGGCGCTTACTCTCAAAGGAAACTGATTATGCAAACATGGATTCTCTCGTTGCCAAGCGTGTTGACAAGTCAAGCCTCGAGCAATAACGTACGATTACTTGCTCTGGGATTCGCGGGCGTGAAGCCTCCACCCGGAGACACAAGAAAAGCTCACTTTGATAGTGAGCTTTTTTACATTCTTAACACGGCGATTGGACTCTCAAATGCCCAAGCTCAGATGCTGGGTTGGGCGGTAGTCGACGTTGGATAGTGACCCAACGCCCTATACTTCCTGTTGAGTACCCATTGATCGCATTATAAAACCGTCAAAAAAAGGTATTGCGAAAACCGTATCCCCGTGACTAGGCTCCCAAATAAGCCCTTTTGCGATCAAGCTGCGGCGAATTGATGCGACCGCTTTGACTCTATTATTTCCCATTCGATCGGAAATCTTTCCCGTACGATTTTTTTCCGGGCAAATATCAGCCATGGCCTGAAGGAACTGTTTTTCCCTCGCATTAAGGAGGTCAAAGCAGATCCGAAAAAATCCTTGATCCAGGGATGCTAAAGTCGACCCCAACACGTTTTGTAAGACAGTAACCGTGATCGTGTCATCGCATGCCACACCCCATGCTTGCTTGCACCACTCCTGGATAATGTACGGATGCCCTCTGGTCTTTTCCACGATGAGGTCGACAGCCGCTGTCTCGAAAGTTATGCCCTCTTTACCAGCGGGCTGAGTAATGGCTTGAGCAGCATCCTTCCCAGAGAGGAGTTCAATGCCCGGAAAATCAAACAATCGCTCGGCGTACGCCTTAGCATTGCCCGCAAGCTCCCGAAGGGGTGCTAGGCCCGCGCCGACGAGCATCACTGGCAGGCGCGATAATGAACATCGTTGCAATGCCGAAATAAGCATGCCCAATTGAGTCTTCTCGAGATTATGAGCGTCGTCGATAAAGATCACTAATGCAGTTCCTCTCGACTTTGCTGCCAGCCCGGCGCGCTCGAGGGCCGTGCTTAGATCCTCCAATCGCCCGCCATTGCTGGCAGGTCCCCCCTCTGCTTCAGGGCTGGGATCAACTTGTATGTTAGTAAGCGCTCCCCTGAAAGTCGCTGCGGAATACGCAGTTTGGTGACAGAGGCCTTGCTCGATGGCTGTCGGAGCGGCGATGCAACTGACGCACCGCAAGAACTCACGTAGCTGAATAGCCAGCACGACGGGCAATGATAATGTTTCATGGCTCGTAAGATGAAGGGTGTAAACGCCTTCCCCTTCCGCGTCGAACCGCATTTGCTGCAGCAATACAGTTTTACCCACGCCGCGCAGGCCGACCATGAGCACGCTCTTCGCAGATCGCCCAACACGAAGTCGAGCGATCGCAATCCGCACCGTATTACGCAGCGCGTCTCGTCCCGCCAGTATCGGGGGTGTCAAGCCGGCACCGGCAATGTAGGGATTGTGAGCGAGGTTCATCGGTGTATCAGCCATTTGGTCCCATACCTCGCGCGGGTTACTACACTAGCTGCAGTGTGGGATCGCCCTTGGCCAGTCCACAGAATCGTTAGAAAAAAAGGGGGTTATGAAGCCATTGAGCAAAGGAGCGCTCTCCCCAAATTCCGGAATCTCATGTCCTTCTTAATTAGTGAGTTTATCCTTGTGCGATAAGCTCTTTAATTTCAAGGGGGAAGAGAGGGAGCCATATGATCCGTACACTCACTTGACTGAGCGTGTCGACGGATTAAGCATGTTTCTATTTCAACCAGTGCTCTTGAGGGGGCTCGTTTTCGTCGCCGTAATAGCCCTCACCTTTTGCACGCTCATTTTTCCAGTAGCTTATGATTTCATTGATACTTTCTACGTTGTGCGACTCTATCTCCCAAAAGTCAGACTGCCGCCAATCATCGAAGAGCTGCTCTTGCAGAATGGTCGCAGCTACCAGGGGGTCCATGTGAGGATCAATCAACTCCTTGTGGCCTTTGCCTCCATTCAGCCACTCACTAGCGCTATATCCGTCGGGCACGTTGCAAAATCGCCACCATCCGCGGTATGTCCTTGAGGATCGAAGAGCGCAGTCAGTGCAAAAATCTATCTCATCCTTTTCTGTCCAAACGCCTTTTTTGATCATGAGGTCACGGTCTGCATCTCGATCCAAAAAAAACATCTCATGCATCAAAGGATCATTTTTCACCCAATCATAAAATTCAAAACCGATGTCTGATTTTCCCCAGCGCAGAACCGTTGATATGACCGCAGCTTTCGTCGGGCCAAACACCCAATCATACTCATTCAAAAAATTCGGTCTCTCTGAGCTTTTTCCCTCGCAAGCAAAAGCAAATTCGTCCTGATACGTGCTCCAAAACTCCTCCAGGTCATCTAGCGTTCGCAAGCGGACAAAAAACGCCCCATGTTCAAGGAGCGTACGCTCTGGCAAGTCGATGCAAATGGGCAACTGTGGCGATTTCATTTTCATGGAGGTGTCAATCTCAAAATGCGTCGTGCCTCCTGATTCTAAGTCTTCCATTTATCAACCTATGGATGGCGTCGCGTCTCTGATGGATTTACCGCGTTAATCCTCCCGCTGGGCGACGTTATCTGCGTCCACAAGCGCCATCGTTGGAGGTGTGTTCGCCATTCGCCATTAGCGAATGAACGCCGTCATTTTCAAGTGTAGCCACCAATTCGCCCGAAAATGAACACTATAGATTGTAGCCCTATAGAGTTCAAAAAGGCTTCATCGTTCCTTTTGTGGATAAGCAAAATGGAACTCAGGGAAGCATTTGCCATTGCGTTACGAAACTCGCGGATTCGCCACGGTTTGACCCAAGAAGATTTCGGAATCGTCAGCAGCAGGACGTATCTCAGTACGCTTGAGCGTGGCCTTAAGAACGTCACATTGGAAAAGGCATCGGAGCTTGCCCACAGAATGGGGGTTCATCCGCTTACCCTCCTCTTTGAAAGTTTTTTGCTCCTTGATCCAGATACAGATTTAAACTCACTGCTTGAACGTATTCGGTGCGAGATCAATCCGGAGCCAAACTCTTAGCTCGGAGCCGGTGATGTCGAACTATCGCGGCGTAATCTGGCCTCTCGTACTTAATCAGGTGTCTAGACCTTGCGCGCCTGACGACTCGGGGGAGTCCCCTACTTCTCCCTAGGCATACGAGAATCTCCAGATTACCCCGATGGCGAGCCTGCCAGCAGGACAAATTGTTCCGACGACCTGGCACCTACCGGTGTCCAGTCTCTCTCCGCGGCATGCTGAAGCGCCACAGCATCAGAATGCCAGCATTTCTGCTAACTGAATCAGTATCTCCTCTATCCAGCGGAGGAAGAGTAAAATCGCTGCCCGCGCGCCTGCCTCGTTATGAAGCTTCAAGCGGAATTATCTGCTCGCGCTCCAGAGGGAAATATTGCCAAGATCCTAAAGGCTCTGACATTGTCAGCCGAGTAACAGCCTCGATCAGTTAGTGGATGCCGATCAGATGCATTCGTGGAGATATCAAGTCTTCCAGCCTGACACGGTGGCATCATAGGAATTCTTGCGCCAAGCCTCAGCAACGTAGGGCCCGCTCTTGATTCGCCATTCGCTTTGCACCTTTCGCGACAGCCATCAACCGCCCGTGACCGCCATTGATAGCCGTCGGAATAGGACTCAGCACGAGCATAATGAAACTTTCTCAACGACTGAATGTGGGTCATACGATCATGAGTGAAAGCGAACGCTGGACAGTTAAATGCCAGGAAACGTCGGATGGGTCTGGCGACGTCATCGTCGATTTGCCCCCAGAATTGCTTGCCAGATTAGGTTTGGGCCTTGGGGACGAGTTGACCATCGAAGTGGTAAACGGCGCGATAGTCTTGAAGCCGAAGCAAAATACATCGCCCTCCCCCTGTACTCAGCCTTAACCCGCAGAAAAACCTGAACTCCAGCAGGTTTACTCAGACGCCAGCGTCTTGAAAGCAGCAAGCGCGTCAAGATTTGTGGCCGCGTTTGAACGTGCAAGTTCTGCGCAGCTGAATTTAGACGGACAGCTTGATCCTCGCCAAACCTGCCTATCGGTCAGAGCGCTATTGGTTAGCAGGCTGTATGTGGGCATCCTTGAGGGTGACGGAAGGCACTTCGAGAGTTTTCTGTTCGACACACCAATTGTAGTGCCACCTCGACCGAGCAATATGAAAGCGTATCGGATTTGAGGTGATTTTTGGTACATTCCATCGGTGTTAGGAGTCATTAGAACTCGGCCGCTCACCTAGCTTCATACCTGAGCAAACACCTGCCTGGCGGTATCGCGCTTCTTGCCGACCGATGAAAACATCTAACTTTGGCCATTTTCCCCTAGAGAATGTACCTAAAAATTCATGTAGGTAGCCAAAATCGTTCCTACTCAGCCCTCCTAGATAAATAGTATTTTCAATTCCCGATGTTGGAGGGAAATAAACCTTAGCCATTTCACAATAGCGATCGAAAATCGAGAAATATTGCTGCGAGATAATCTCCAGCAGGATACCCAGCAGCATCATACTTCCGAATCTACTGCGCGGATCACTAACTTGTGAACAGAGAAAAAGATTTTCTTTGAAGGTAAGTAGATCAGAGTGTGTCTTCACCCTTCCTTGGTGAAAAAAAGTTCTGGCGACACCTGCATCAGTACGCCCATTTGGTAGCTGCAAAAAAACGCAATAAAGGCGTCTAAACAGCCTGCCGTCGATCTCTTGCATTTCGCCGCATTTGACTGTCAGATTCATCCATCTTTTAATGTTGCTGAAAAAAACATAACGCAGCCTTACAAAATTTTCTTTTTCCCAACTTGACTCGACTACTTCTTGATTGCAAATCTGAACGTAAGCATCCCAAGCTTTGGAATAGGTTGGACGCCCTCTTAACCTCACCAATTCAATTCTATGTATTCCGCAGAAAACTGAATAGGAACTGCACCATTCCTTCCGCCATGCTGGGATTTTTCCGTCTTGTACATCATCACGAAGACACTCCGGGCAAAACCAGTATCGATGCTCCCAACTTACAAGCCCTTCATTTCGAAATCGGAAATAGACCGATATCAAATGCCGATCGACCTTCAGGATTTTACATGCCTGAACAAAAAAGCTCGCATTAAAGTCAAAGTCAGGATCAGCGACATTGATAAGACCTCCACTCCAAGTCCAACCAGGACAAGCAAGGAGTCTTGTGCGATCTGGTATAATCTTCGAATGACTGTAAGAGCATCGAAATAACCATGAACTGAACGTTTCGCCATCGCATGGAGTTGGAACATTAGAAAACAACGTCATTAATACCCCCATGGATTTTGTGCCGCCCACTTCAGGCACTGAATATCTATGCGTTCAATATTGCGCTGAATAGCATATGAAGCTGCGCACCTTAATAGCTCAATTGTTTTATCCATCCGACCTGAGGATATCGCGATTATGGCTTGAGTCATTTCCTCAGAGTATAAATTTGAAGGGAGCTTGAGCGGCAGCAATTCTTCAATCTCAAAAAGAAACGATCTAAACTCTTCACTCTCTTTCCAATCTTCTAAGGAGAATTCAAAAAATCGTCTTTTAAACTCATCATTTGACGACAAAGCTAGTCGGGCAGATGAAGTTCCAAATCCGAACATCTTCAATCCGTATACGGGCCCAACCAACTTCTTTAAGATCGACATATTTGTACGCTGCTCCTGCTTAGGTCGAAGCAGCGCTTCTTGAAGCTCATCAATCACGACCCCCCATATCTTCCGTAGCTTTATGGCTTCTCCCAACTCGTTGGGGACATCTATCTTTGAACCTGTTCTTGCCGAAGACTCAAATGGCAGTTGGAGTGACTTTGCCAATTCGACACGCAGACTTTTCTTAACTGTAATGTTTGGATCCTCGGCCATATCAATAAACAACAAGCCCTTGCTATTAACTACTCGATGGCGGACTTGAGAAATAATGGCGCTTTTTCCCGAGCCACCAGGCCCGATCACTAACAACGATGGCGCCGTCTGCCTTTGGGGAACCTCCACCATATTGTTCATCATTCGAAATATTGTTTCACCAGGCTGGTAGTCGATCCAGACGTCTTCTTGAATAACTGAAATTCGACTTTTTGCGTCCCTATCCAGTAAGTGTCGACGATCCGCCCGAATGTGCTGTATGTCCATGGGGTTAATTCTCGGCTTTAAATTTGTGAGGAGTTTTCGAATAATTGGGCTTTGTCGCCGGCATTTTGTTTTTGTTGCTGTCTTCACTTAGAGTAAATGCAGCGCCATAAGCAGCTGCGGCCGCCTGCTGTCGCCTCGAGCGTTTTGTCAGCAATTCACTACTGTCCTCAATACTTTGCTTTTCCCGGTAATGTGAAATTGCCTCAGGGAATTCTAGAGACCCAGCACGCACCGTCGTAGCATGGAACCGACTGGCTCGGTATTCTTCCAAAGTTAGATCCGGCAGCGTCAGGTCTGATGTATTGATAGGATAGAAAACTCCTTCTATTTTCACCCAGATTTGCCGCATGGAGAATGGATCATATTTTATGAGAACTTTTTTCGTGCCTACAAATGGACCAAGAATAGGATCCCAGTAAGAACGACCTTTAAACTCGATGCCATTCGGCTTAATGGCACGCGTCGTTTCGGGCATAAAATGCAATCTGAATTGGTGTGAATCTGTCACCTGCGGGGGATAAGGAATACCTCCACCAGGAGAAAAATAACTTAACCATACCTTCCTTGGTGAGCTTTTCAAGGCTGAGTGAACTGTAGAATGGTAGAGGGCAACCTCCCTAGCAAACCATGCACAGAAATCAGAAAATGTCATTGTTGCTTTTTTTTCGCTATTCAAATTCCGTCTAGCTACTGCATTAGACATCGTAGTGCCTTTCAAGAAATGCACTTTACTCGTCATCATTGTACCGATGAATCGCTCGACATGACCTCCATAATGCTTTCTCCCGATCGGACGATACTTTGGATCTATGCCGAACAAATGGCAGCCTGCCTGAAACTTCACGCTTTTGAACTCGGCAGCGTTATCCATATAGATAACAGCAGGCACGCCATAGAACGGGTAGTCGTCGACTTGCATTCCCAAACTTTTTACAAAATCGTCCTTTCGCAGAACTGCATGACTCAAGGCGCACGCAACTGAAACCGCTGATGGGGCATGCAAGCTTAAATAATAACCGAGCAAGACTCTGCTATGCACATCGATGACTACAGTGAGCCAAGGTCTTCCGATTAAGTGAATTCGATCGTCGGCCAGAATCAGAATATCTACCAAGGTATGATCAATCTCAACCCAAGCTAGAGGTCGTACTGTTGTTAGTTTGCCGGGACGAGGTTGGTGCTTTTGATTCGCAGCATCAATTCCTAACTTAATTTTACTTCGTTCATACTCTGTTAATATCGACTTGATCCTGTTTGTCACCACCTGCCGCGAAGGCGCCGCCAATCCCATTTCAATGCATTGTACTTCCACCTCTTTCCACACTTTGCTGAATGTAACTCCGCGGGTATTATAGATTCGTTTTATTGAATCTATAATTATTTTCTCAATATCGGGTTTTAATAGTCTCGAGCCCGACTTTCTTCCTCGCTTATTGCTCAGCATCGAGAGCGATCCAATTTCGCCATCGTACATTCGCACCAACTTATACACGTGATTTTTTGTTATATTTAAGCGAGCAGCAGCATCAATTATAGTTAGCGAACCGAGCTTCAATTGCTCGACTATATTGAATCTCGCTGCAGCTTTTTCTAACTCTTCTAGCGTTGCACTGGCCGCTAACCTATTAGACAGGGATGCTACCGTTACGGAGTCTGACTGTGTTAAAAACTCTATTTCACCAAGTACTACTATAGCTAACTCACCACTACTGACAAACATGACTTCAATAGTCGTCAGATCTACGGCTCTCCGTATGACTGAAAGCTTCCCCTTGGCGATCACGCGCATTCCAGGCTCAATATTCACCGGCACTGACTAATCCTCTTATAGAGCGTTAGGAACTCTATAGTCGAAATCACAGCACATTCAACAGTTACCGGGATTTATTCATATATGTATGTAAATTAGCGAGTTTATCACTTTGGGATAAACTCGCTAATTTCGATACACAACTCGAGCAACGGATGAAAGCTTACGAGCCGGCACCGGCTTTCGCTGCTCGGTTGCATGGTTGGTTGCTCGGATGGTTGGTTGAAAAAAATGGCGTTGCGAGAGGCAATAAGAGGCGACTGAAAATGATAAAAACAGCAATCGGCCCGGCTTTTTTATCTTTTTCAAACGTCAAACTGAATAAACTGCTGTTTGGATTGTATTTTATTATTTATCTTTTTTTATCATCAGTCACAAGTAAAATGCGCTTACCGCATATGCATCCCCCTCTCAATGCCTTTAAAAATGACCAAGACTCTTGGCCTGAAAAGAAAAAGCCGATCATTGGCTGAGCCAGCCGACAGTTGAAACCGGTGATTGCTCGCGATTGCAACTGGCTCACAGTGCGCAAACATTCGAACCGGATACTAGCGATGCTCGTGAAGATCGGCGACTGCGCGAGGCACTGTTCGATCTGAGAGACGCCCTTTTATCGCATCTACAGAAGCAGACACACGAGACAAACATTCCTGATCCAAACAGAACCACTCAAGCGATAATTGGCGTCTGAATGAATCGGTCAGCCGACTCCATGTAGGTCGCCAGGTCGATTATTTGTCGAAGGGAAACTATGGTGCAACCGCTGCGCTTGCGGACGCCATTTCGTATCACGAGCTATGTTCGATCCCAATCGCATCTCAAGTATTCTGGCCCGGGCCAATACAAGGTCATCAGAGTCAACTGTGGATCTTGCTGGGGACGAGTCACTCGAGCAATGGCAATCGTATTTGAGGTAACTGTTATCGAGCGCTATCGATGATTTGACCTCCGTCCGGGGTAAGGCTGTAACCGGTCAGGAATTGTGCATCCCTGCTGGCGAGGAACAGTACGACCGGCGCAATATCCTCCTCAGGTGATCCATAACGGTTAAGTGCGTTGGTTGGCGCGGGCGTACTGGCATCAACCCCCCAAGTGTCAGCGACCGGCATGACGTTGTTAACAGTAATGTTGTCAGCGCCCCACTCCCTTGCTGCCGAGCGAGTAAGAGCACGGACTGCCTCCTTCGCCATGTTGTACGGTGCATAACCTTGCAAGCCAATCACACCTGCCAGCGATGCAAAGTTAATGACACGCCCTTCCCCACTGGCTTTGAGATGTGGGTAGCAGGCTTGCATCGTCCGTAGATAGGCAATCGGCCCCATCTCCAAATTGCGTTGCAGCTGCTCGGTCGACAAGTCGAGAACGGAGGATGAGACCACTGAAGGGTCAAAGGCATTATTCACAAGAATATCGATGCGCCCATATTCAACCACGACCTTTTCCACGGCGACACTGATCTGACTCGGGTCGGACACATCGCAGACTACTCCGAGGGCGGTACCGCCAGCAGCCTGGATCTCAGCGACAACACCAGCCACATTCTCAGCCGTCCTTGAAACAACGGCGACATTTGCACCTTCTTTTGCAAAGAGCTTTGCGGTAGCGCGACCGATACCACGACCGGCTCCGATGACAATGGCTACTTTTCCGTTTAGTCGGGACATTACGATCTCCAGTTATTTAGAGGTTAATGAATGAGCCGCAGCGACTTGCACGTATGGTGACGGCACGTCACGAGCGGCATTTTGGGTGACAAAAGAAGTGATCAGCAGCGCGAGACAGATAGCCGCCGGTAAGGCTCCGCTAGGCTTGCGGACATTTAAATGCGCGAACGCTGAGAGCAGTAGGTGATAAAGCATGCCGGCGTAGGCGAGATCACTAAGCGAGACGTTAATGCGTAGAAGGATGGCAACCACGGCCAGGATCTTCACCGCAATGAGCAGCGGCATCAGGGTGGCGGGATATCCAAGGTCGGCAAGTGCTTGACGAACCCATTCCCTTTTGACCAGGTACATCGTCGCCGAAGCCAAATACAACATCGACAGAAGTGTTGTGCTGATCCAGTAAATGTAGATTTCAATCATGAGACTTTTCCTAAGCAGGCATTGATGCGTCGACTTAGGTCTACGATGTCGCCTAATATGAAAAGCTACAAGTAGGATGAAAAAGTGGTGCTTAGTATGGAAAACCAGACTATTGATGACGATCAGATCAACATGCATGAGGAAATGCGCCGTGCATTCGCGCTCCTCTCAGGCAAGTGGAAGCTGGAAATCATGTGGTTGTTGAACCAGCGAATCTATCGCTTCGGAGAACTGCGTAAAGCGATCAGCGGTATCACTCAGCACATGCTGACAGCACAGCTTCGTGAGCTTGAAAACGATGGCCTGGTATCGCGAACAGTCTTCGCAGAAGTCCCCCCACGCGTCGAATATGAGATGACGGCAAAAGCCCGTGCGCTAGGGCCATCGATGGAGGCACTCGCGCTATGGTGGAGTGAGTATGGTCAAAGCGTACCGGTGAAACCAAGCTCACGGGGTCGTAAACCTAAAAGCGGTTGAGCCTGAGTGTTTCGCCCGATTGACCTTCGAATTGCTCTGAAGCAGGTATGCGCAAGTCGCGACCAATACTGCGTTTCCTGCCCTGGTCAATCTACCTCGTCCCTCTACACGGTAAGCACTTCCAATATTTACGTAAGGGGCCATGTGCGCCTTGCACCGGGTCTAGATCTGGAAACGGCAGTTCGTCAATCTTCACCAGTTGCGACTTGCTTGGTGCCGCGCGACAGATGTCCGCGTGCTGTGCCGCCGGGCAAGCAGAGACCACCAGAAATACGAGTACAGGTAGGTTCGGATTGTTGGGAATACAGCCATTGTGCTCAAGCATCAGAATTTGCATAGAAACAGCTCCTGCTTGTGAGCCGAACATTGCCAGGTCTCTGGAGCATGACAAAGCTCGCTAGCAGTTAAAGTCATCTGCCGTAATCATCATCGAGCAGGCAGAAACACTCAGGGCTTCAAGCACTTATTTGAAAAGAAAAAAGCTCCCGGATCGCTCCGGAAGCAAACTGCTGAATACGCAACTGAGGGTGACCAAACCGCATGAGTGCGAGTGCTCTTCTCTGCACGCAAATCATGCCTGCGGATTCAAGCAGGAGGAAACTTGTCGGCAGAGCAACAGGAGCTGATCAGGAGATTTTCATCACTCCTGAACATCCATGAAGTCCCTGGCCCAATTCAAATATGTTTCCGGCAATGTGTAGGTATAGGCCAGCTCGGTTGCGCTGAAGTTTGATGTGCTGCGAGTGAGCTGGCGTGACAGAAGCCGTCTGAAAACAGTTACCGGACGCCAGCAGCACGCGAAATGAACGGCGTAATGCTTGATGGGAAACTCTGGGCACGATCGCTCCTCACTATGGCCTTCATCGTGGGAACGATCAGTGCCAATTCAAAAGTGCGACGAGACTATCACGCAGAAAATTGAGGGTGATGACGTTTCAGAATGGTTCGATGCGCAGATGTCATTACCATTGCTTGAGGGTACGATTTCACGTGATTCGAACCTTGGAGCTTCGATCAACTGGCTGCTTTGCCATGAAGATCGCGGGAGGCGCCTTCGAGTGTTTTCCATAAGCTGCGCATCGTAGGATTCTCATTAGTTATGGAGCAGTAGGAACGTATCTCCAGTCGTGTACTCCATTCATCACCACCCGCTTTCACCAACTGACCTCGCTGAAGCTCGTCAATTACAGCGCTCTGTGGCAACCATGCAACGCCGTATCCCTCTATCGCCATTCGCATCAAAAGCATCGCCATGTCTGCTTCATAGCAGCGCTCCAACACGCTCACAGATGGCCCATTTTTGATGACGATGTCTGCAACGCGTCCTAAGAAAGTGGTGGCCGTGTAGGCCAGGTGTGGAACAGGTTTGGTTGACGTGCCAGGCAAGCGATACAGCGGATGCCCTTTCTTGTCTGGTGCGCACAATGGAATGAAGGCGTCATGTCCCAACGTCAGGCTGCCGAACTTTGCTGGATCTAGAAGTATGGGCGCCAAAGGGTGGTGATAGACGATCATCAGATCGCACCCCCCTTCCTCCAACGCGATGACCGCGTCATGAATGTTCGCGGCGACGACTCGCGCATTAAACTGTTCATTGTGCTGCTGAAACTGAGTTAGCCACTTCGGTAAAAATGTCATCGACAAGCTGTGCCCGGCGGTCACCTGAATGGAGCGCCCTGGCATCCGCTCTACCTCCCGCAGACTCGAACGCAACCTCATTAGTCCCGCCAATGCTTCGCGGCTTTCCTCACAAAATGTGCGACCAGCTGGAGTCAGTTGGACAGGATAGGTACCACGATCCACCAACTCTGCGCCCACCCACTCTTCAAGCGACTTTATGCGCCTCGACAACGCCGACTGGGTCACACAGCGAACCTCGGCAGCCCGAGAGAAATTCTTCCACTCCGCGACCGCTAAAAGATCATCCAGCCATTTGATTTGCATAACCACACCTCATGTCCCGAGTGAGCAGTTTACGGCCCCGGAGTCAGCGCAAAGCAGCGGTTTCGAAAACTATTCCAAAAACGCATGAGCCTATCGGGATTACTCATCATGCCCCTGCAAACCCGACCATAGAATCGAAATCGTAGAAGCGAGGCCGAAGAGCTTCGACCGAATGACACTTGTCTCCTGCCAAGTAAAAAAAGCAAAAAAACCACTTGAGGATAGCTCCGTGAAGAAAAATAAACTTCCGCGTCGGATCGCAATTGGCATCGCCTTAGGCGTGCTTGTCGGTTGGGCGTGCCATCACTTCGCAGGGAGCGAACAAAACGCCAAAGAGATAGCGTCTTACTTCTCGATGGTCACTGACATCTTTTTACGCATGATCAAGATGATCATCGCTCCTCTGGTGTTCGCCACCTTGGTCGGCGGAATTGCCAGCATGGGAAACTCTCGCTCCGTTGGCCGCATTGGCCTAAGAGCCATGGTCTGGTTCGTCACCGCTTCGGTGGTCTCGCTGGCAATCGGCATGGGCCTGGTGAACCTGTTTCAGCCTGGCGCAGGACTGAACATGGAGGTCGTCCAGCACGCGGCGAGTCCCGTTGTAAACACCGGGGATTTCAGCCTCAAGGTTTTCATCAGCCATGTGTTTCCACGCAGCATCGCTGAAGCAATGGCCAACAACGAAATCCTGCAAATCGTGGTCTTCTCGTTGTTCTTCGGTTTTGCCTTGGCGGGTGTGAAGCGAGCAGGTTACACAACGATAGTCGATGGCATCGAAGAGCTGGCCAAGGTGATGTTCAAGGTCACGGACTTCGTCATGGCCTTCGCGCCCATCGGTGTATTTGCAGCCATCGCATCAGCTATCACCACTCAAGGCCTCGGATTGATTGTTGATTACGGCAAGCTAATTGCCGAGTTCTACCTGGGCATTGTGATTCTGTGGTGTGTGTTGTTCGGTGCTGGCTACCTGTTCTTGGGCCGCTCGGTATTTACGTTGGGTAAGCTGATTCGCGAACCTGTTCTGTTAGCGTTTTCTACTGCCAGTAGCGAGTCTGCATATCCCAAAACCATGGAGGCACTAGAGAAATTTGGTGCGCCAAAACGCGTTTCCAGCTTCGTTCTACCGCTGGGCTACTCGTTCAACCTTGATGGTTCAATGATGTATCAAGCGTTCGCCATCATGTTCATTGCCCAAGCCTACAACGTCGACCTGAGCTTCACACAGCAACTGCTAATCCTTCTGACGCTGATGATCACCAGCAAGGGGATGGCAGGTGTAGCGCGAGCATCGGTGGTTGTGGTGGCGGCGACGTTGCCCATGTTCAACCTTCCCGAAGCAGGCATTTTGCTGATCCTCGGCATTGATCAATTCCTCGACATGGCCAGAACTGCCACCAATGTGGTTGGCAATAGCATTGCAACTGCAGTGGTTGCCAAATCAGAGCCACATGAAGAGGCTGAAGACGAGCCCGAAAACGCATCTGCAATCCCTACCCAAACTGTAGCCAGCGCTTGAGAGCATAGAGATGAAAGGTAAATCGAAGCCGTCCAGCAAGTCATCGTTTGCTCGCAAATTAGGTATCGTCGGCGGACTTGGATCACTGGCCGGCGGCGATCTTTTCTACAAGTTGGTGAAGTCCAGAGCGGTTTTGGAAGATCAAGGCCGCTACCACTTCCTGTTTGAGCAACACCCCTTCAAGGACGTCCTGATGCCCCTTGATCAGGGCGCCAACATGAGCTCCAGAAAGTTCTACGTGTTCCAGGTTTGCCAGACATTCGAGGCCAGCGAAGTAAACGCAGTATTACTGCCTTGTTTCGCCAGCCACACGTTTCGTGAGGAGATCCAGGAGGAGATAGGAATACCTGTCTTGGACATGATGACGGCATTGCGCAAGCACATCGATCATGTCGCGGAGCCTGGTACCACGTTGGGCATCGTCGCTTCGGACTATGTCAGGCACTCCGGGATGTTCGAGCGCTATTTTGGCACCGACTTCAAGCTGGTCTATCCCCGTGACACCGAGCAGTCTGGGTTAATGGACGCCATGTATGGTGTCAACGGCATCAAAGATGGACACCTTGATGGTGTGCCAGTGGAGTGCGTGTATCAGGCATGCCTCTCACTTCAGGATCAGGGTGCCACGATAATTCTGCCCGGCATGACTGAGCTCTCATTGGTCTGCGGTGATCTTCAAAGACGTGGCCTGACTGTCCTGGATATCAACGAGATTTATGCGACTTTTGCCACCTTGGAAAAAGGCCAGTCAACCCGCCCGCCATTTAAACTTGGGATAGTAGGCGGAGTTGGGCCGGCGGCAACGGTCGACTTCATGGGTAAGGTCGTGGCACACACACCCGCAGGCCGCGACCAGGAGCACATCAAAATGGTGGTAGAACAAAACCCCCAGATCCCTGATCGCACGGCCAACCTGCTGAATGACGAAACTGATCCAACGATGGCGATGTACGCAACATGCAAGCGGCTGGAAAGCGCTGGCGCCAATGCCATAGCCATTCCTTGTAATACCGCTCATGCATTTGTTGAGCGCATCCAGGCACATCTTCGTGTGCCTATCGTGAATATGTTGACTGAGACAGTAGAGGCAATCGTGCACAGATATGGCGCAGGCAAAACCGTTGGCCTGCTTGCTACTTCCGGCACGATAAAAAGTCAGGTGTATCACGAAGCAGCGCGACGGGCTGGACTTCAAATCATCATCCCTGGCGCGAACTACCAAACGCTGGTGATGGATTCGATCTACGGAGATCACGGAATCAAGGCGGGGTTTACGGAGGGCATTTGTAGGGATCAGTTACTCACCGCCGCAGAGCATCTATGTGAACTGGGTGCAGATGTACTCATCCTGGGGTGCACAGAGCTTCCATTGGTGCTCCAGCATAGCGAATCCTACATGATCAGAAATCATGAGGTTGCATTGGTCGACCCGACAACCATTTTGGCATTGAAGTGCATCGAGCTAGCCCAAGAAAATACAGCAAAGCCAAGTCAGCCAAATGGCCTTTAGAGCTGGAAAACCTGCTCTCAATTCCAATTCCTCATCTAGCAAAAAGGCCCTTTTCGGGCCTTACCGAAAGGTGACCTTGTACCGCCGAGAGCACCGAAGTGGCAGGCCGTGTCCACTGAACTTCAAGGTCTACGCGATACCCTGAGCGCCAAGACTGGCATCCACTTCGACGTTCAACCCGAGCACCTCATAGACCCGAGAAACCACCAGCATCGTCGCCTCCTCAACCGTTCCTTCATTACGGCACAACATCCAGCCGTGATCCTTGACCGCCTGCTCGAACATCTCGGTACACGCCACATGCGCGGCGTACTTCTGAATCACGGTGCCGCCCAGTCCCCGCGAGCGTGTCGCCGCCCTCGCCCATGAAATATCCGGATCGGTGACGACGCCGACATGCAGATCTGGCACCCGCACATCTCGCTCCATATTCAATTGAAGAATCTCGGCAAACGGGATGGTTTGGCGAAACGCGGCATCCGAGGGATACCAGCGATCGATCAGGATGATGCTGTCCAGCGGCTGCTTCGTCAGAACGTTCTGGGAGATCCAGCGACGGCTATCCGCAAGGCGCTGACACACAGCCCACTCCAGATCCCGGCAAGGATTTCTCGCCAGAGTGTTAACCAAGGCCATGGTTTCCCCCCTGAACGGATCGCTTTTTCTCTCGCAAAGCCGGATGACTTTCTGGTTGCCCGCCCTCAGTACTTGCGTAACGGCTTCCAACAGTGTGGTTTTGCCGGTACCTTTGGGCCCATCCAGAGAAACGAACAGCGGACGATTCATTGTTCACGCAACAATCAAGACATTGATGCCCACTCTAACCTCATTTCCGGTATTCCATCAGCGCATCCCTGCACCTTGCTGATACTCACGCGGCGTACAGCCAAACTCCCGGCGAAACACCGTGTGCAGATACTGCGCAGATTTAAACCCGCAACTGCGCGCAACGTCGGCGATCACCGAGTCAGTATTTTTCAATCCGCTGGTGGCCGCTGCCAGTTTGAAACGCAGGATCTCGTCATGCACGCTGCAGCCTCGCTCGGCGCGGAAATGCGCTTCGAGTGATGAACGCGACACACCGACATACGCCGCCACCTGCGCCGTTTTGATGCCCTGGCAAGCGTATTGACGGATGAACAGCAGCGCTTGCATGACGTAGGGATTGCCCAAAGGCTGGTGCAAGCTCGACACCTGCACGTTGACCGCATCGGGAGGAATCAGGATTTGTGTACCGGTGGACGGCATGCCATGGAGCATCTGATGGAGTAATTGCGCGGCGGTACGGCCCATGGTTTCCGTGCCCTGAATGACCGAGCTCAGCGGCACGCGGGTCAGGCTGCGGGTCAGCGGGTCGTTGTCGATGCCGATCAAGGCCACTTGCTCCGGTACGGCGATGCCGGCGGTCAGACAGGCTTGCAGCAACTGACGCGCGCGGGCGTCGCTGACGGCGATGATGCCGATGGGTTTAGGCAGGCTTTGCAGCCAGGCGATCAGTTGTTCGACGGCGCTGTCCCACAGCGGTGCGCTGGTGCCCATGCCGCGATAGATTTCGCCGTGCAGACCATCGCGCTTCATCAATTTGCGAAAGGCTTTTTCGCGCTCTTGCGCCCAGCGATTGGCCTGCGCTTCAGGCAGGCTGAAACAGGCGAAACGCTGCAGTCCCGCCTCGATCAAGTGCGTGTAGGCCAGCGTTATCAGTGCGTTGTTATCGGTGGCGACATACGGAATCGCTTTCGGATAGGCGCGCTTATCCTCGTACGAGCCCCCTACTGCCACCACCGGCAACTGAATGTCGGCCAACGCCTCGCCAATCAGCGGATCGTCGAAGTCAGCGATGATCCCGTCGCCCTGCCAGCGCTCGATGCCTTTTAAACGACAGAGAAAATCCTCTTCCAGAAACAGGTCCCAGGAAGCGCGGGTGCTGCTCAGGTAGTTGCCGATGCCGCTGATGATGCCACGGTCGTAGATCTTGCTGCCGTTGAACAACAGAGCGATGCGGTGAACAGGCGGTACGGTTTTCATTGTTTTTATGCTTGTCCCGAGCCCCTTGTCACAGAGGCGATTGACACAGACTAGGCGCCTGATCGAAGAAGCTCAATACGCAAAATCGCACTCCGTGTTGATGTTTTTCATAATCAGCAGGGTCGGGGCCGTTGCTAGTATCGAGACACCGCCAAGAACAACAAGGACAAGGTCCATGCAGTATTTCCCCGATGTCGAGCCGATCCGCTACGAAGGTCCAGATAGCGATTCCCCCCTCTCCTTTCGTCACTACGACGCCGACAAACTTATCCTCGGCAAACCCATGCGCGAACACCTGCGCATGGCCGCCTGTTACTGGCACACGTTTGTCTGGCCAGGCTCCGATGTGTTCGGTGCGGGGACGTTCAAACGGCCATGGCAACACGCTGGCGATCCCATGGAACTGGCGATCGGCAAAGCAGCCGCCGCCTTCGAGTTTTTCTCCAAACTGGGTATCGACTATTACTGCTTCCATGACACCGATGTCGCTCCGGAAGGCAGCTCTCTGAAGGAGTACCGCAACCACTTCGCGCAAATGGTCGATCACCTCGAGCAACACCAGGAAGCCAGCGGCATCAAGCTGCTGTGGGGCACCGCCAACTGCTTCAGCAACCCGCGTTTCGCTGCCGGCGCCGCGAGCAACCCGGATCCGGAAGTGTTCGCCTGCGCCGCTGCTCAGGTGTTCAGCGCCATGAACGCGACCCATCGCCTTAAAGGCGCCAACTACGTGTTGTGGGGCGGCCGCGAAGGCTACGAAACCCTGCTCAACACGGACTTGAAGCGTGAACGCGAACAGCTGGGCCGCTTTATGCGCATGGTGGTCGAGCACAAGCACAAGATCGGTTTCACCGGCGACCTGCTGATCGAGCCCAAACCGCAGGAGCCGACCAAACACCAATACGATTACGACAGCGCCACCGTGTTCGGCTTTCTCCAGCAGTTCGGGCTGGAGCACGAAATCAAGGTCAACATCGAGGCCAACCACGCGACCTTGGCCGGGCATAGTTTCCATCACGAGATCGCGACGGCCGTCTCACTGGGAATTTTCGGCAGCATCGACGCCAACCGCGGTGATCCGCAAAACGGTTGGGACACCGATCAGTTCCCCAACAGCGTCGAAGAAATGACCCTGGCCACCTATGAAATCCTCAAGGCCGGTGGCTTCAAGAATGGCGGTTTCAACTTCGATTCCAAGGTTCGCCGGCAAAGCCTCGATCAGATCGATCTGTTCCATGGCCACGTCGGCGCCATGGACGTTCTCGCCCTGTCGCTAGAGCGCGCAGCGGCCATGGTGCACAACGACGAGCTGCAACGGCTCAAGGATCAACGCTACGCCGGTTGGCAGCAGCCGTTCGGGCAGGCGGTGATGGCGGGTGACTTCAACCTTGAGTCGTTGGCTGAGCACGCGTTCACCAACGAGTTGAACCCGCAAGCCGTCAGCGGCCGTCAGGAAAGGCTCGAGAACATCGTCAACCGGTTTATCTATCGCTGATCACACGGGGAATCTGCAGGCGCATCGACGCGGTGACATTTCTACGACAATTCTGTGCCTGCGGCGCCTGCGGATTCTCTACAGTTTTACCAGCCCGATACTCATCGTCAGGCCGTGTCTTTCCAACAACAATAAAAGGACGCCCCACTATGAAGAACGTAAAACGCACGCTATTGGCCACTGCCCTGGCGCTGCTGTCACTGCCGGTAATGGCTGACGCTGCCCACCCGAAAATCGGTTTCTCCATTGATGACCTGCGCCTGGAACGCTGGTCGCGTGACCGTGACTACTTCGTTGCGGCAGCAGAAAAAATGGACGCCAAGGTCTTCGTGCAGTCGGCCGATGCCAATGAGCAGAAGCAGATTTCCCAGATCGAAAACCTGATTTCCCGGGGCGTCGATGTCATCGTCATCGTGCCGTTCAACGCCACGGTGCTGACCAACGCGGTGGCCGAAGCGAAGAAAGCCGGAATCAAAGTCGTGTCCTATGATCGGCTCATTCTCAACGCCGATGTCGACGCCTACATTTCCTTTGATAACGAAAAAGTCGGCGAGATGCAGGCCAGCGGCGTGCTGAAAGCGGCGCCCAAGGGTAATTACTTCCTGCTCGGTGGTGCGCCCACCGACAACAACGCCAAGATCCTCCGCGAAGGCCAGATGAAAGTGCTGCAACCGGCCATCGACAAGGGCGATATCAAGATCGTCGGCCAACAGTGGGTGAAGGAATGGAACCCGACCGAAGCGCTGAGCATTGTTGAAAACGCCCTGACCCGCAACGACAACAAAATCGACGGCATCGTCGCTTCCAACGACGCCACGGCCGGCGGAGCCATTCAGGCACTGGCGGCGCAGCAACTGGCCGGCAAGGTGCCGATTTCCGGACAGGATGCTGACCTTGCCGCAGTCAAACGTGTGATCGCCGGCACGCAAACCATGACCGTGTACAAGCCACTGAAACTCATCGCCACCGAAGCGGCGAAGCTCTCGGTACAACTGGCACGCAACGAAAAACCCGCCTTCAGTTCGCAGTACGACAACGGCAGCAAAAAGGTCGACACCATCCTGCTCGCGCCAACCCCGCTGACCAAGGACAACATCGACCTGCTCGAACAGGACGGCTTCTACACCAAGGCGCAAATAGCCGGGAAGTGATCTCCGGTAATGCGAAAACCCTTGTGGGAGCGAGCCTGCTCGCGAAGGCGTTGTGTCAGTCAACGAAGCATTGTCTGAACCGACGCTTTCGCGAGCAAGCTCACTCCTACAGGTTTCGTGGTGTGTGAGTCTTTGATATACGAGCCCTGTCCATGTCCGACTATCTGCTGCAAATGAACGGCATCGTCAAAACCTTCGGCGGTGTCAAAGCCCTCAACGGCATCGACATCAAGGTCAGGCCCGGCGAGTGCGTTGGCCTGTGCGGCGAGAATGGCGCCGGCAAATCCACGCTGATGAAAATCCTTTCGGCGGTCTACCCCCACGGCACCTGGGACGGTGAAATCCTCTGGGACGGGCAACCGCTCAGGGCGCAATCGATCAGTGAAACGGAAGCCGCCGGTATCGTCATCATTCACCAGGAGCTGACGCTGGTGCCCGACCTGTCGGTGGCCGAAAACATTTTCATGGGCCATGAACTGACGCTGCCCGGCGGACGCATGAATTACCCGGCGATGATCCACCGCGCCGAAGCGCTGATGCGCGAATTGAAAGTCCCCGACATGAACGTAGCGCTGCCGGTGTCGCAGTACGGCGGCGGTTATCAGCAACTGGTGGAAATCGCCAAGGCCCTCAATAAAAAGGCCCGACTGCTGATCCTCGACGAGCCTTCATCAGCCTTGAGCCGTTCGGAAATCGAGGTGTTGCTGGACATCATCCGCGACCTCAAAGCCAAAGGCGTTGCCTGCGTCTACATCTCGCACAAGCTCGATGAAGTGGCCGCTGTGTGCGACACCATTTCGGTGATCCGCGACGGCAAACACATCGCTACCACCGCCATGGCCGACATGGACATTGCGCAGATCATCACGCAGATGGTCGGCCGCGAAATGAGCAACCTCTACCCCAGTGAGCCGCACGACATCGGCGAAGTGATTTTCGAGGCCCGGCACATCACCTGCTACGACGTCGACAATCCCAAGCGCAAACGGGTCGACGATATTTCCTTCGTGCTCAAGCGCGGCGAAATCCTCGGCATTGCCGGGCTGGTCGGTGCCGGGCGTACCGAACTGGTGACCGCACTGTATGGCGCTTACCCCGGTCGCCACGAGGGGGAAGTCTGGCTCGATGGCCAACCCATCGATACCCGCACGCCGCTCAAGTCCATCCTTGCCGGCCTGTGTCTGGTGCCGGAGGACCGCAAGCGCCAAGGCATCATTCCGGATCTGGGCGTCGGTCAGAACATCACCCTCGCCGTGCTAGACAACTATTCGAAGCTGACGCGCATCGATGCCGAAGCCGAACTGGGCAGCATCGATCGGGAAATCTCGCGCCTGCACCTCAAAACCGCCAGCCCGTTCCTGCCGATCACCAGCCTGTCGGGTGGCAATCAGCAAAAAGCCGTGCTGGCGAAGATGCTGCTGGCCAAACCCCGGGTGTTGATTCTCGACGAGCCGACCCGAGGCGTGGACGTCGGCGCCAAATACGAAATCTACAAGTTGATGGGCGCGCTGGCCGCCGCCGGCGTGTCGATCATCATGGTCTCGTCGGAACTGGCCGAAGTGCTCGGCGTTTCCGACCGCGTGCTGGTGATCGGCGAAGGCCAGTTGCGTGGTGACTTCATCAACCATGATCTGACACAAGAGCAGGTGCTCGCCGCCGCCCTCAGCCAGCCTGTCAGCCATAACAATAATGATCGGAAAACCGCGTAAATGAATCAGGTCAAACAACTGTTCACCCGCTACAAAATGCTCGCGCTGGTGTTTGCCGTGGTGCTGATCTGGCTGTTCTTCAGCTGGCAGACCGAGGGCGGATTTCTGACCCCGCGCAACCTGTCCAATCTGCTGCGGCAAATGTCCATTACCGGGATTCTTGCCTGCGGCATGGTGCTGGTGATCATCAGCGGCGAGATCGATTTGTCAGTCGGTTCATTGCTCGGCCTGCTCGGTGGCCTCGCGGCGATTCTCGATGTGGTCTACCACATTCCGCTGCTGGCGAACCTGAGTCTGGTCGCCTTGTGCGGCCTGATGATCGGTCTCGCCAACGGCTACATGACGGCTTACCTGCGCATCCCCTCGTTCATCGTCGGTCTGGGCGGCATGCTGGCTTTTCGCGGGATTCTGCTGGGGATTACCGGCGGCACGACCATCGCGCCGGTATCGCCGGAGCTGGTTTACATTGGCCAGGGTTATCTGCCCCACGCGATCGGCACTGGCCTGGGCATTCTGTTGTTCGCGCTGACGGTGTTCCTGACCTGGAAACAACGACGCAATCGCGCCCTTCACGGCCTCGCGGCGCATTCTTTGGTGCGTGACGTCGTCCGCGTGTTGGTGATCGGCGCCGTGCTCGCCGGTTTCGTGCAGACGCTCAACAGCTATGACGGCATTCCCGTGCCGGTCTTGTTGCTGCTGATTCTGCTGGGCGTGTTCAGCTACGTGACCAGTCAGACCGTGTTCGGCCGCCGCGTGTATGCGGTGGGCAGCAATATGGAAGCGACACGCCTGTCCGGGATCAATGTGCAGGCAGTGAAGCTGTGGATTTTCGGGATCATGGGCGTGATGTGCGCCCTCGCCGGTGTGGTCAATACCGCGCGCCTCGCCGCCGGTTCGCCTTCGGCCGGCAGCATGGGCGAACTCGACGCCATCGCCGCGTGCTTTATCGGCGGCACCTCCATGCGCGGTGGCTCCGGCACGGTGTACGGCGCCCTCCTCGGCGCGCTGGTCATCACCAGTCTGGACAACGGCATGTCGATGCTCGATGTCGACAGCTACTGGCAGATGATCGTCAAGGGCAGCATTTTGGTGTTGGCGGTTTGGGTGGACGTGAGTACGCGAACCGGGCGCCGTTGAGCCGCAGGAATTACGCTGCGGGCGTGGTCGCGGGCGCCGGGCCGAGAATTTCCATCAGGAAATCGATAAACACATTGATCCGGCTGGAGCCACGGTGATTGGGTAAATACAACGCGTTGATGCAGGTGCTGGCACTGCCGGGATTGACCTCGTAATGCTCAAGTAAGCGGGTCAACCGGCCGGCTGCCACGTCGTCGCGCACCAGCCAGTCAGCCAGCAGCGTCACCCCGCCGCCACCGATGGCAGCTTCGCGCAGGATGTCGGCGTTGTTGCTTTGCAGGCGCCCATGGACATTGAGCTGAATGGGCGCGTCTTCATTCTGAAAGGTCCAGTGCTGGTGGGTGCCGCCGTAATCGAAACGCAGGCACTGATGCTCAAGCAAATCCCGTGGATGACCAAGCGCCGCGCTACGCGCCAGATACGCCGGACTGGCCACCACCCAGCGTTCAAACTGCCCCACGCGTTTGCTGACGATATCGTCACTGACCACCGACGATCCCAGCCGTACCGAAACGTCGATCTGCTCGCTGAGCAGGTCGCTGACCTGATCGCTCAGCGACAGACTGATCTCCAGGCCCGGATGCCGTTCAAGCAAACGGCTCAGGTGCGGCGCGATCAGGCGTCGGCCGAACTCCACCGGCACGCTGATGCGCAGACGGCCTTGCGCTTCGGCGCCACGATCGGCGACGACAGCATCGGCTTCGTCGATCGCGTCGAGAATCGCCACGGCTTTTTCGAAATAGGTCTGGCCGGCAACGGTCACGCTGGTGTTGCGCGTGGTGCGATTGAGCAGGCTCGCGCCCAACTCGTGCTCCAGCCCGGCCACTTGCCGTGTCACTGACGACGTGGATATCCCGAGTTTGCGCGCTGCCGAGGAATAGCCCCCGCAGCGCACGGTTTCCACAAACATCTTCAGTGCCAGCAACTTGTCCATAAGCGGGGTCCGGTCGAGAGGGAACGCGGATGATTGTGCATCACTGTTCCCCCGACGTCTTGTACCGCCGTGCTTGAACACACTTGCCGGATGTTCAGACATCGGCCTTGCGGCTCAGGAACAACCCGAGCGCCAGCGCTGGCAGCAGCGCCACCGCGACGGCGGACAGGTTCCAGCCGAAGTGCTCGTACAGCGGACTGGCGACCAGCGAGCCCAGCGCGCCGCCGACGAAAATGCTGGTCATGTACACCGCATTCAGGCGCGCACGGCTGTGGGGATCGAGGGCGTACACCTCACGCTGGCCGAGCACCATGTTCAATTGCACAGCGAAATCCAGCAGCACCGCGCACACCACCAGCCAGAAATAGCCACTGCCCGGGAGTGCAGCGATCAACAGCGAAACCGGCGCCAGCAACAAGGCGACCAGCGTGCCGCGACGACCATGCCCGGCATCGGCCAGACGTCCGGCAATCGGCGCCGCGATGGCACCCACCGCACCGACCAGGGCAAAGATCGCCACCTGTGCCTGAGTGAAACCGTGGTGACTCATCAGTTCAATCGGCGCGAGGGTCCAGAACAGACTGAAACTGGCAAACAACAGCCCTTGATACAGCGAGCGCTGACGCAACAGCGGATAGCGTCGGGCCAAGGCAAACACCGAACCAATCAACGCAGCATAAGAGGCCTTATGCGTCGGCAGTCGACGCGGCAGTGCCACAGCGGTAATCAGAGCGATGACGGCCATCAGGGCTGATGCGCTGTAAAACACCCCGCGCCAGCCGAACACTTCAACCAGCAGGCTCGACAGTGGCCGTGACAACAGAATGCCCAGCAGCAGGCCGCTCATGATATTGCCGACGACGCGGCCACGGCTGGCTTCGGGCGCCAGGTGTGCCGCCAGCGGCACAAGGATCTGCACGGCCACCGAGGTCAGACCGATCAGCAAAGACAACACCAGGAACAGTGACGGCGAATGGGTCAGTCCGGCGCACAACAGCGTGACGCTCGCCGCCAGGGTGAAACCAACCACCAGCCGGCGGTTTTCCATCAGGTCGGCCAGTGGCACCAGCAGTAACAGGCCCAGCGCGTAACCAAACTGCGTCAGCGAAACGATCAGGCTGGCATTGGCGCTGGACAGACCAATCTGCGGTGCAATCAGCTCGACGATCGGCTGCGCGTAATAAAGATTGGCCACGACCGCGCCACAGCAGAATGCCAGGAACGCGACCATCAGGCCGGACAGTGAAGTTGGCTGTTCGGCGCTGGCCGCAACGGCCGGATTGCCCGTGAGCATGATGACACCTCATTGAGTTCAGGAAAGTGCTGCCAAGGCTACGGCCCTGGGGCGATGCGCAGAATCCACGCGGCGGGCAATGCACTGATGCGTCCGGCGCAACGGCGCAGGTGTTGCTTCTCGCGCAACGCGCTGTTGCGTGCGCCGCTGATTCTCCCGCGCAGACGGTTTCTCTACGCTTTGGCCTCTGGCGCTGTCGTCCCATGCGGCGCCCTTCCCCGGCCATCACAAGGAGCGCCTCCATGACCCGCAGCCCATCCGTCCTGTCATCGCCTGTCGCGTTTTTTCCTGTGCCATGAACAGCTCATTTCTGAAGTCCAGAACGCTATGGATCAGCGTGGCAGTCGCCGCCGTGCTCGGCCTGATCGGCGCCGTTTGGCTGATGTGGCGCCCGGCGATTGCGCCAATCGAGCGCCCGACACTGTTCGATGTTGCGCAGTTGCAACGCGGGGCGCGGGTGGTCGAGGCCGGCGACTGTGCGGTGTGCCATACCCGCCCCGGTGGTGAATATCTGGCCGGCGGACTGCCGCTGGTAACGCCGTTCGGCACGCTGTACAGCACCAACATCACCCCGGACGCTGAGACCGGTATCGGCCAATGGTCACTGCCGGCCTTCGAGCGGGCGATGCGTCAAGGCATTGCTCGCGACGGTCACTTGCTCTATCCGGCGTTCCCCTACGTGCACTACCGGCGCATGAGCGCAGCAGACATCGCCGACGCTTATGCCTACTTGATGAGCGGCCCCGCCGTGCACGCGCCGGCCGCGCAGAACCAGATGAATTTTCCGATGAACATTCGTCCGTTGGTGGCGTTCTGGAACCTGCTGTTCCTGCACGGTGAGCCACTGACGCCGCTGGCGGAGCGCAGCGAGGCGTGGAATCGCGGGCGTTATCTGGTCGACGGGCCGGGCCATTGCGCCGGCTGCCATTCGCCGCTGAACCTGATCGGCGCGGAAAAATCTTCGGAATACTTGCGGGGCGGCAGCGTCGACGGCTGGCAAGCGCCCGCACTGGTCGGTATGGGCCAACGCCTCAACCCGTGGAGTCGCGCGCAACTGGTGAGCTATCTGCGCGCCGAGATCGTCGATGGCCACGGCACACCCGCCGGGCCGATGCGTCCGGTCAGCTTGAGTCTGGCGCGCTTGCCCGCCAGTGAAGCCGAGGCGATTGCCGAGTATCTGCTCAGTCTGGAAAACCCGCCTTCGGTGACAGAGACGACGGCGAAGACGCCTGCCAGTGAACCGGCAGACCACTCGACCGGCGCCCTGCTCTTCAGCAGCGCCTGCGCCGGCTGCCATGGCCCGGCGGCACCGATGCGCACCATTGATGGTCGCCCGGGCCTGCAAAACACCTCGGCGCTGCAAGCGACCAGTTCGCGCAACTTCCTCAAAACCGTGCTTGAAGGGTTGCCCGCCACAGCCGGATCGCCCGGCCCGCTGATGCCTGCGTTCGCCGCCAGCCTCGATAACGCACAACTCGGCGCACTGGCCGCGTATCTGCGTCAGCAAACCCGCCCCGATCAGCCGTGGGCCGACCTCTCTTCCACTATTGAAGCGTTACGTCAGGAGACGAAATGAGCCAGATCACCCTCAACATCAACGGAGCCGCACAACCGCTTGAGCTGGAGCCGGACATGCCGCTGCTGTATGCGCTGCGCAATCACTTAAACCTCAACGGCGCCAAATACGGCTGCGGTCTCGGTCAATGCGGCGCCTGCACGGTGATCGTCGATGATCGACCGGTGTTCGCCTGCCTGACACCCTGCGCCGGTCTCGAAGACAAAAAAATCCGCACAGTGGAAAGCCTCGGCAGTGCGGAAAAACCCGGCCTTCTGCAAGCCGCATTCATCGAGAAACAGGCCGCGCAATGCGGTTACTGCATTGCCGGCATGCTGATGCGCGCGCAGGCGTTGCTTGAGCGTAATCGCCACCCGGATGAGGCGACCATTCGCGAGCACATGGCCGGCAACCTGTGCCGCTGCGGTACGCATTTGCGGATCATCGAGGCGATCAAACAGGTGGCCGGGCACAACGGGAGCCTGACATGAGTGAGTCGAATGAATTGAACCCGAGCCGACGCGCGTTCTTGCGCGGTGGCGCGTTGCTGGTGGCATTCACCCTGCTGCCGGTGGCGCGGCGTGTGTTGGCAGATACGGAAGTCGATACGCTCGGCACCGTGGTCCTCGCCCCCGACCTGCCCGGCAGCCTGCGCACCAACCCGTTTCTCGACGCCTGGATCCGCATCGGCGCCGACGGCATTACCGTCTACACCGGCAAGGTCGAATTGGGTACCGGGGTGAAAACCGCGCTGCTGCAAATCGCCGCCGAGCGTTTGCAGGTACCGGCGACCGCCATAAACCTGCTCACCGCCGACACCGCGCTGACACCCAACGAAGGCTACACCGCCGGCAGCCACAGCATTTTCGACAGCGGTACCGCGTTGTATAACGCCGCCGCGCAGGTGCGCGAAATGCTCGTCGATGCTGCTGCGCGCAGTTGGCAGGTTGATGCAGGGCTGCTGAGCACCCGCGAAGGGGTTATCGAAGGCCCGGCCGCTCAGCGGATGAGTTACGCCGACGCGGTCAAGCATGTCGATGTGCATCAATACGCCAAGGCGCAGTCACCGGCGATGGCCGCTGCTGATTTCAAACTGATCGGCCATTCGTTGCCGCGCCTCGACATCCCGGCGAAGGTCAGCGGTGGCGCAGCATTCGTCCAGGACATGCGCCTGCCGGGGATGCTGCATGCGCGGGTGATCCGCCCGCCTCGTCCGGGCTGCACGCTGCAAGCATTCGATACGGCGTCCATCGAGGCGCTGGCTGGGGTGGTCAAGGTGATCCGCGACGGCAACTATCTGGCGGTGGTCGCCGGTGATGAGTGGCAAGCGATCAAAGCCATGCGCCGTGCCAGCGAAGTCGCGCAATGGAGCGGCGGTGAGGCGATTCCCGAGGCGGCCGAGATTCATGGTCTGCTCAAACGTCTGCCCTCACGGCGCTATCCGATCAGCAATAGCGGCACGCCGAGCGGCGCGGCTGACACGCGTTTTCAGGCGCGGGTCACCAAGCAGTATTTGATGCATGGCTCGATCGGCCCGTCCTGTGCGGTGGCCTGGTTCAAGGACGGCACGCTCACCGTGTGGACCCACACCCAAGGCGTTTACCCGCTGCGCGCCGGCATTGCCGAAATGCTCGGTCTGCCACCTGAGCGGGTGCGCTGTATTCATACCGAAGGCTCAGGGTGTTACGGCCACAACGGCGCTGATGATGCCGCCGCCGATGCGGCATTGATCGCGCTGCGCGTGCCCGGTACGCCGGTGCGCGTGCAATGGATGCGCGAACAGGAAAATCTTTGGGAGCCCTATAGCTCGGCGATGGTTACTGAAGTCGACGCAGGCCTCAGCCACGGCCGCTTGCAGGACTGGGCCTACGACCTCTGGACCACGCCGCACAACGAACGCATCGTCAACGCCGGGCGTCTGCTGCCGGCACGCTTGCTCGCGCGGCCTTTCGCCTCGGCGCCCTCCGTGCCGATCGCCCAGCCCGAAGGCGATGGTGATCGCAACGCGGTGCCGCTGTACGAGTTGAACTCGACGCGCATCAACATGACCTTCGTCACCGAAATGCCCTTTCGTACCTCGGCCATGCGTTCGCTGGGCGCGCACATCAACATCTTCGCCATCGAGGCGAGTATCGACGAACTGGCGATCAGGGCCGGCATCGACGCGGTCGCCTTGCGTCTGGCCCATCTCAGTGACCCGCGAGCTCGCGCGGTCGTAGAGCGTGTGCGTGATGAGATCGGTTGGCCGCAAAAAAGCAGCGAGCCCGGCGCCGGTATCGGTTTCGCCTTTGCCCGCTACAAAAACATCATGGGTTACTGCGCCATCGCGGTGAAGCTGCGGGTGCATCCGCAGACCGGCGAGATTCGCATCGATCACGTGGTGACGGCGGTGGACGTCGGCCAGATCGTCAGCCCCGACGGCCTGCGCAATCAGGTCGAGGGCGGCATCGTGCAGTCCGCGAGCTGGACCCTGTACGAAAAAGTCGCTTACGACGCGGGGGGCATTCGCAGCTACGACTGGAGCGGTTATCCGATTCTGCGCTTCACGCAACTGCCGAAAAAAGTCGATGTGCATTTGCTCGACCAGCCGGGACAACCTTTCCTCGGTGCCGCTGAAATCGTCCAGGGGCCGATGGCCGCCGCCCTTGGCAACGCCGTCGCCAACGCCACCGGCCGGCGCTGGCTGAACCTGCCGCTGACCCGATCCAACCAACCTGCCTGAGCCACGCCCGTGTTCATCGCTGATGAGCACGGGCGCCATTGCGTTGCGCGCAAAACAGCGTAGCGCCGGTCGCCGATTATCAGCCCCGCTGAGCGCGGTTAAGTTAGCGGCACTGGTTCGCGGCGCCGCTGCCGCGCTTGAATTCCTTCAATTGAAATCTGGAGCTACCCATGACCCGTCGTCTGTTCCAACCCCTCGCACTCGGTCCTTATACGCTCGCCCACCGCGTGGCAATGGCGCCGTTGACGCGCTCACGCGCCGGCCAACCGGGCGATGTGCCGACGCCGATGAACGCCGAGTACTACCGCCAACGGGCCAGTGCCGCGCTGATCATCACCGAGGCTACACAAATCTCCCGGCAAGCTCAGGGTTACGCCTGGACGCCGGGCATCTACAGCCCTGAGCAGGTCCGGGCGTGGCGTGACGTCAGCGCCGCGGTGCATGAGGCCGGCGGGTTGATCTTCATGCAACTGTGGCACGTCGGTCGGGTTTCCCATCCGAGCTTTCAACCCGATGCCGGCCTGCCCGTTGCGCCGAGCGCGCTGCCGGTGCCGGGCAAGACGTTTATCGTCGACGAAAACGGGAACGGCGTATGGGGTGATGTGCCAGTGCCGCGCGCATTGGAAACCGCGGAAATCGCCGGCATCGTCGAGGACTACCGCGTGGCCGCGCGCAACGCCTTGCAGGCGGGCATGGACGGTGTGGAAATCCATGCCGGCAACGGTTACCTGCTCGACCAGTTTCTTAACAGCAACAGCAATCAGCGTGACGATGCCTATGGCGGCAGCGTGGAAAATCGCGCGCGGTTTCTGCTGGAAGTGGTTGCGGCCGTCGCCGAAGAAGTCGGCGCCGAACGGGTCGGCGTACGCCTGACGCCGATGGGGCGCTTCATGGGCATGGGTGATGACACTCCGGAGGCGACCTTCGGCCACCTCGTCGAGGCGCTCAACCAATGGAATCTGGCCTACCTGCATCTGGTCGAGCCAGCGATGGTCGGAACAGTCAAAGATGAGAACTTCGATCCGCGCTGGGACGCGATCATTGCCCAGTTGCGCAAAACGTGGAACGGCGTGCTGATCCTCGCGGGCGGCTACGATGCGCAATCTGCCGAACAGGCACTGATTGCCGATCGTGCCGACATCATTGCGTTTGGCCGGCCGTTCCTGGCCAACCCGGACTTGCCGCGTCGGCTGCATGATGGCTTGGCGCTTAACGCGCCGGATCCGAGCAGCTTCTTTGGCGGGGATCAGCGTGGCTACATCGATTATCCATTTCATGCCTGAGCAGAAGCAGACCACCCACTTCTCATGAATGTGTAAATCCTTGGAAGCGGGGGCCGATGCGCCCCTGCTCTATCAAGTCATACGATCTCTACGCTTAGTCAAATAGGTAAAAAACCAGCTTAACGCCGAGTATATGCGTAGCGGTGCGCTTTCAGGACTATTGCCCGACGTCGCCGAATGCGATAAAACGGGCTAGTTGTACGACAACCTAATAAAAACCAAGTCGTTCGAACGGCTAACAATCCTGAGATCTGCCATGCCTCGCCCTGCCGCTACGCAAACCGTACCGCCGCCCTACCCCCGTTATCTGGCGGTGATCATTCTGTTGTGCATGGGCTGTGCGTTTGCCGGCAATCATGTGGCGGCGCGGGTCGCCTTTGATGATGGCGCGGGTGTGCTGCTGGCGATTTTGATGCGTTCCGGCGGGACCTTGCTGGTGCTCGCCATCTTGGTGCTGTGGCAGAGACAAAGCCTGCGCTTGCCGACGGGTGCCTGGCGCTGGCAACTGTTGCTGGGGCTGCTGATCACTGCGCAGAGTCTGTGCCTCTACTCTGCTGTCGCACGGGTGCCGGTGGCGCTGGCCCTGCTGGTGGCGAACGTATTCCCCATTCTGCTGGCATTGCTCACCTGGGCACTGGGTGGCCCGCGACCGAGCGCACGCACCGCGACATTGATGGGTTTGATTCTATTGGGTCTGGTGTTTGTGCTGGATGTCCCCGGGCGTCTCTCGACCACGACGGACGTCAGTGCGCAATGGCTGACCGGCGTCGCGCTCGCATTCTGCGCCGCCAGCGTGTTCGCCTGCGCGCTGTGGATCACCGACCACAAACTGTCTCAGGTACGTGGCTCGGTGCGCAGTCTGCTGACCATTTTCATCGTGTTCAGCAGCGTCAACCTGGCAGGGCTGACGGGCGCCCTTCCCGGCGGATTGAACCTGCCCGCCACCTCGACCGGATGGCTGGCCCTCGCCACGTTGGTGGTGCTATACGGCACAGGTTTTATCGTCCTGTTCATTTCCGTGCCTCGCCTCGACATGCCGCGCAATGCGCCGGTCATGAACATCGAGCCATTGGCAACGCTGCTGATGGGCTGGATTGTGCTGGACCAGATGCTCAGTAAAGGACAGATTCTCGGCGGGGTGATCGTGGTCACGGGCATCGTTCTGCTGACTTATCGTAAATCAGTGGTCAAGGCTGAGGTTAAAGCCAGTGCGTGAGGGGTTCTCGCCATTGGTCAGGTTCGCGATTAACCCAAAGCAGTATCGAGAAACATCATCACCCCAAAGCCGAGCATCAGTCCCAACGTGGCCGGGGTCTCATGACCGTTGCGATGAGTCTCGGGAATGACTTCATGGGAGACCACAAAAATCATCGCACCGGCTGCCAGACCGAGTGCAATTGGATAACCCAACGCAAAGCTGCTGGAAATACCCAATCCGACAATGGCGCCAATGGGTTCCATCAACCCCGAACCCACTGCAATAAGCGCTGCGCGAAGTGCCGAGATGCCTGTCACGCGTAATGCCAGAGCGACAGCCAAGCCTTCGGGAATATCTTGGATGGCGATCGCCGCGGTCAGCGGCAGTCCCACCTTCATATCGCCGTTGGCAAAGCTCACGCCAATCGCCATGCCTTCCGGCAGGTTATGCAGTGTGATTGCCAGGACGAACAACCAGACACGATTGATGCGCTGCGCGTCCGGCCCTCGGCGTCCGCTTTTCTCGTGTTCGTGAGGCACGAAACGATCAAGACCGACCATCAGCGCGACGCCCAATCCCAATCCTGCAACGACGACGCAGGCTGCGAGCAACGGGTTACCGCAAAGCGCCTGAGCCGCTTCTATACCGGGCAGAATCAGCGAAAACGAACTGGCGGCCAGCATCATCCCGGCGGCAAAGCCGAGCATGATGTCTTGGGTTCGGGCGGCGATGTCTCGTAACGCGATCGCTACCACAGCACCGATTGCCGTCGCAGCGAAGCCGGTCATGCCACCGATAAAGGCGAAGTACAGATTCTGTTTGTTGGC
>Ga0307510_10000097_pt1 | contig 67481 bp, 36 predicted proteins | sample 12_EM_MG_FD_207224 | JGI IMG/M metagenome (GOLD analysis project Ga0307510, IMG submission 207224) | Populus trichocarpa ectomycorrhiza microbial communities from riparian zone in the Pacific Northwest, United States - 12_EM | ecosystem: Host-associated > Plants > Roots > Unclassified | place... | reverse complement strand
AACCCGCGGTGGAGCATGGATAACATAACTAGTAATAATTGTATCAAGTATCAAGTCCATGTTAGGTGGTTAACTTAGGTGAAGTTGTTAGGCTTTTTAATGATAAGATATTGTTTTGAAAAAAAAATACAAATTAACAAAAACTAAAGCATGTAGAGAAAATATTATAATATTTTTTATTGTTCATCCTCTCATAGTTCAACATGGATTGAAATAGTATTTTTTTGAAAAAAAATATTTTGGTCTTTAAACTTTTTTTTGCATGATTGAGCTATTTTAAGCTTAGGTTTGAACCCAATTGCATGTTTTTTTGGAAGTAGATGTTGAATTAAAAAAAAATGATTGAAGTGAAAAACACGGGTAACATAGCGGCGACTTTGAAATTTGTTTGAAAAGCTTATTTTCATGTCCCATCTTTTTTAGCTATTAGGTGACCCGTCTCATAATTTTTTTTTTAAAAAAAAGAAGAATTTTGATACCAATATTCATTTCCCTCATTTTTAGTCTTTTATTTTTTAGTTGAGGAGAGAGATAGATAAAGTTATCGTTTGCAACAGTTTTGGCTGTCAAAATAGTTGATTTTTATGTCAAATGGTTTCATATGATGAGGGGGGCTATGATTAGGTGTTTTTTTTTAATCTTGAAAACAACTAAAAAAACATATTTGAGCTAGGAAATACCCTTTCTCTGTGATATTTTATTTTTAGCTTTTTTAGCTTTTTTTTTAATAGAAATTATTTTTTAATTATATAAGGCGTATTTAATTTTTTAGGAGGTTAGTATTATTCATCTATAATATTTTTATATATTTTATATAGATTAAATATTTACTTTTTTATAATATTTTTAGTATGTGAAGTCTTGCATGGTATTTTATCTTTTTATTTTATTCAATAAGTTTTGTTTGTATCAATTTCTATTACAAATTAATTTTAATAAACAAATCAATTGAATGCAACCAAGTAAACAACACATGTTGCGATATTAAATATCTTGATCTATATTTGTGTCTTAATTATTCAAATTATGTTTTTATTTATAGTTAATGACTTTTTTTCATTTACTTACACAATGGTTTGTAATTTATTTAATTTTTTATGATTTTTTATGTAAAAAAACACGTTGAAAAATTATATATGTTTAATTTTTTATCTTGTATTGGTGTTTTCAATTTAGTTTTTATTCTTATGATTTCTTATTTTCAATTTCACTCTTTAATCCAAGTTGAGGGGTTTTTTTTTTTTTCATTGTGGTTCTTTTCTTTCTTTCTTTTTTTAATTTTCATTTTTCTATTAATACATTTTTTATATTTATTTTTTAAAATAATTTTTAAATTTATGCTTTAATTAATACCTCTTCTCTGTTATTTGTTTTTGATAAAGCTAGCTTATTTAGTTGATCGGGACTATAACCCGAGTTATTAGATTTCTCTTTGTTTTTAAAACATGCTTGGGACGCCTAACTATTTTACTGAAAAAATCATGCAGGCCAACAACATAGCACGAATACCAATACAGTAAAATCTAAAACAACATTATTTTGAAGAAAATTCTTTTTTAAAAATAAATATTACTTGGATTTTAATAAAATTATTAGTCGATTCACTAGGTAAACGATCAATTAACTTCCCATGAAGTTCAAAAGCAAACTTGGCCAAGCTTGACCCTTGGTTAGTAGGTCAATGTATCAATATGTCATGTCGGGTCAACCAAATTATACTTCTAACATTCAACTATAACACTAAAATAAAGAAAATATCATAATCAATGACATGCTGGGATTAGGTTTATAATTGGAGAAAAAAAAAGTATGGATAAGCAAATCTATGAAATCATATTTTTAAGTTGAGGAGAAATTATGCATGTCATTTATATCCATTATTCATAGACTTGCGTTCATTACATGTTGAACATTCAGGTTCTTGGACAAGGCCATGATCATTGACAATTTGGATGCCTCAAGCAAGCCAAGAAACCCTTGGCGTTTATGCTCACTCAACCAGGTGGAAGAAGTGAAGCTTGTGCTGCGCCTCCTCCCCATTTGGTTAAGTTGCTTCATGTTCACTGCGGTATTAGTTCAAACACACACTCTTTTCATCAAGCAAGGCAGCACAATGATCAGATCAATAGGACCAAACTTCCAAGTTCCACCAGCATCATTCCAAAGCCTCGTAGGCCTCACGATCCTCTTTACCATTCCCATCTATGACCGCATCTTCGTCCCTGCGGCAAGAAAATTAACCGGACACCGCTCTGGTATAACTATGCTACAACGGATTGGCATTGGCCTGTTCCTGTCTATAGTTGAAATGGTAGTAGCAGCTCAAGTAGAGGCTAAAAGGGTTAGCATTGCAAGAGAGCACGGTCTAATGGACACCCCAAAAGCAACAATCCCGATGAGTGTCTGGTGGATACTCCCACAGTACATGATCAGCGGCATATCAGATGTGTTCACGGTTGTTGGATTGCAGGAACTGTTCTACGATCAAATGCCGGAATCGATGAGAAGCCTCGGAGCTGCAGCCCATATAAGTGTGATCGGAGTTGGGAGCTTTATCAACACTGCTATTATAACTGCGGTGCAGGCCATTACAGCAAGGTCCATCGGCATTTTACTTGGTGACAATCTAAACCGTGCCCATGTTGACTACTTCTACTGGGTGATGGCAGCATTGAGTGCTTTAAATTTTTGTGTTTACTTGTGGATTGCTAGTGGTTTTGTGTACAAAAAAGTTGAAGGTGAGGAGGAACCACGATAGAGCAGGGATATTGGGCCTGGTCATTAGATGCAAAAACACGAGGTTGTATTTGCAATATTTAAGTAGAAATTATTAGAGAAAGTAATTAAGTAAATCGCTTTTTTTTCATTATAAAATTTATATTTCAGTAGCATTTTTTAAGATAATAATTTAATGACAATCTGATAAATAGAGATGATAATGAGTTGAGTCGTAGCACAATGTAGGTTCAATAAAGTCACGTATTTATGTATAATAAAATCATCAATTGAAGTATTTAATTGTTTACTTGCTATTAAAATGAGTTGATTATTAAAGTCATTATTAAATTTTGAATTATTTAATGACCTTAATAAAAATCTTCAATAAATAATTTAAAAAATAATTTATCAATTTAATGACCTTAAAAATTAAAAATAAATAGTAATCAGTGAAACAAAATGTAATAATTTAATATTTTATCTATGAGAATAAAAAGTTCAAATGAAAGCATTTAATTATTTAGATTTGCCAAAACCGGTCCCGACCCGCTCGTATTGGGCCAAATGGTCATACATTTTACTTGGGCTTTTCCACAAATTGAAGTCCATATTATTGACTCGGCATGGGATCGCGTTTGGACTTCATACCAAAAGGACCATGGGAAAAGGGATAAAACTCAAAAAGGTCCCTAATTATTTAGGAGTTTTTGGTTGTGTCCCCAAACATTTTTTTGTCAGAAATCTCAATCAAGTCTCGCCATGTATATCTAATACTATGAACTTGTACTTGCATTGAAGAAAAGAAACAACGCCGTTTCTTAATTGAATCAAAAATTTATTTTAAGGGTTAAATTGAAATTTGAGGTATGTTTTGAGGGCTAATGTTTTATGTGTTTAAAGTCATGTGAGATCAATGAATTTCTTTTTCTTGAGAGCACGTGAGATTTTTGCCTTTTTTTTTTAATTATTGCACTAAGCTCATGGAGTGTTCATTGTTTACAAGATTTTTTTCTTTAATTAATGCATTTTTTCTCTTGCTAGATGGTAGGTATGCTATCAAAATCATCTGGTTCATCATCGTTTTTATAAGGTTTATTTGTATGTAGATAATTATATAATATTTTTAATATTTTTATTTGTAAAAATCAAGTTCTTTGATGATTGGATTTAGAGTTTAAATATATTTTTTGTCACCAAATCTATTTAAATCAAAATATGCGAAAGTCTGATATAATCAATGGTATATAACCTTCAATAATGATTCATAATTATTATATATAGATTGATAAAGTTTGGACCTTTAAGGGTGTCATTTTCGTGTTTTTTGTGATTTTGCTTTTGTAGTAGTAATATATTTTTTTGTGCTAACTCAAGTATGTTTACACTCTATTTAAAGGGTGAGACTAGTTTTATTTGGGGTTCGTGGCTACCTCTAATAAATGTGTTTTTTTTTAAATTAAACTTGTATTCTTATCCTTACAGAAATATAGCGGTGATTTAAACGTTAAATCAATATTTTATTGATTTTGTAGTAGTAATATTAAAGTATAGATCCACTAATTACTATTTATTTTTAATTTTTTTAAGAACATGAAGTTGACTTTAAATATTTTAAACTAAATAGAAGATAAGCAAAAGAGATATTTGATATTTTATCAGCTGCGGCGTCATCAACTAATAATTCCTAATTCTTATAACAGCTAAAAAAAAATACATTTTTTTTAGAACATTGTTCAAGTACACACTAATCATCCTTGTCTTGTAGCAATTGTTGGAGCTAAGGAGTAATCTCAGTGTGTTGTTGGTATTATAATAGTTTTTGGGTGACAATTAATTTAAAAAAGAAAAACTATAAATTATAGTTTTTTAAACTAATATTTTTTTAAAAAAAAGCTTTTAGTTGGATTAATATGAAATTATATTTTATGTTAATTAACCAAATATTTTAGAGTAAACATATGTTTAAAACAAAACACGTATCGCACCATAATATTCGTAGTCATGGGAGCCCTGGTATCTTACGATGCCATGGAAGGTTAGAGAGACAATGTTCGTAGTCATATTTTTTTATATTTTTCAGCCATCATTGTTTTTTCACTAGAATTGAATTTTAGGAAATTAGTTTCTATGATTAATTGTAGTTATTAGTTTTAATTTGTGAAATTGTTCTAAAATTAGTTTTTACAGGAGGTTCTATTAATCAAAGTTGATATATAAAATTGGATAGAAAGGATTAATTAAAACCATTAGAAAATAAGAAGGATTAAATTTACAGAATTAATTAATTAATTAATTACATAATTCTTACCGCTGCAATAATTAAAGGATGCGTTTATACTTATTCCAAAAGGCATTTTTTCTTGGAAACCAGAGGGTAAATTATGATTAAGTCCCTATTGTTTTCGTGATTTTGTATGTCTCTCCTACTTTTAATGTCATAAATTATACCATTGATCACTTGAGTTGATGATTAATTCTTTTTTAGATATATAAACCTTTCTTTAAATGCACTTTTGTTATTTGTAATGGATGATCATGAGATTACACAATTTAACTAGAAACGAAGGACAATTTACGAAAATTAATAAAATAATCTTAGAAAACCATAGATTAATGACTAAATTACAAAATAAAATATAGAAACACAAGGCTTCAATATCGAGGGTTTTAAACTAAATTAATTAGTTAATTATTTTGTTAAGAATATAGGGATTAAATGATAGCTTAGTCTAAATTAGTTCCGTCTTGACTTCTGACCTATAAATCATTTTTTTTATCACAACAATATTATTTCATTTTAAAAAATTAATTTTTTTTATATTAATTCAATTCAATTTAAATTGTGTTTAGAGACTATATTAAATATCATGGTATTTTTTATTTTTTTTCAATTATGAATAAAAAAAAATTTAATTTTTCAAATAGCTTATACTTTTTCCACTAACTCTCATACATAATTACATTTCAAACTTTAATTATATAAAAGTTAAAATAATATATTTTTTATTTAATTTATATATAAAAATCCATCTCATAGTAATTTTAATCAAATATTTTTTTAAAAAAACCTGTTTTCTTACAATCATAACTAAAATTCTACTAACGACAACAACATCAAAAACATACTTAATTAGGTTAACCCAGACATGTTTGTTTAATAATTATGAACCAAAATATCAAACAAGCAATTATTTAGCAGGAGGACACCATCACATGAATTATTAGTGCCTAACTGGCACCTGAAGACAACACATCCTGCATGGGATTTTGGAGCGCTCCGACCGCGTCGTTCCGAAGCCGGTGCCTCCCTTCGAAGCAACTGCATTTTTCTACTACTTTTGCTTTTTAAGAATATATTTTTCTTACAAATATATTAAAATATATTTAAACCCCCTCAAAATCCTTCCCATGCACGAGTCCCCTTCACCCCTTTATAGCAAGAAAAATGCAGGGAATCTCACATTGATCAAGAAAGCAGTAAACAAAATAGAAGATCAATATCCCGTACAAAGTAAAAGGTCCCGAAAGTAAGCAAATAAAATCCCAAAAAAAAACAAGATCCTTGATACCATGAAGATACTTCGAATTTCTAAATAACAGTGACACAGGGATTCCATGGATACGAATAAGTTCATAGTTAATTAAACAAATCCCACAACGAGGAAGAAGATAAGAGCACATGATTTGGCACTGGAGAGTGATGGCACCAGATCTCCCATGGTGATTTGGTGGGTTCGTGCCCCCACCTCCCATCTCCTGGGTTTTATCTGCTAGCCATTTTGTGAATCTTAATGCTAGTTAATTAGAACTGGACATGCTCTGGTTCTTTGGAACTTCAAATAAAAAAAATTGTTGCAGCTGTCTACCAAGAATGCAATAATTTCTTTTCACTCAAGAAATAATGTATTGTTGTTTTTTCCTGGTTATTATTTTCATGATTTCATCCAATCCCATATTATCAGGATTTGATTTTCATGTTTCTTGGAAGAAATCTCATGAGTAATATCTAAAAGAAAAATATGATTTGAATTCGAAATTGATTTAGGTTTTAATTAGTTCGTTGCCATGGTGATTCTTAGCATCAAATCACTTTATTAATTGAACAATTCTCGCAATTTTCATTAACTATTTTATCAATTTAATTGACACCGATATTTAATGTAATTTGCGTGTTAATTAATTAAACTAGAATAAGTGGGGGCAAAACGTGTAAGAAAGAAAGATGGATCAACTTTAATGGTCATCATGCATTTTGAGACAAAAAAAAAGGCAATAATAATAAAAATAGAATAAATATGTCTGATTGTACCTTTTATTTTAAAAATACATTTTAAAATTATATTAGAAACAAATTTATTTTGAGACAAATATTTTTTTTGTTTTTTTTATATTTTTTTTGGGTTATAAAACACTAGCCAAAGCGTAATATTTTATATCTCTAATTAAGATGATTAGGTTTGGTGATAGTATCTAATTAGCATGTTTTCTTGTATTTCTTTTTAAGTTTACCCATAATTAGGTGGCCCCTCGTTGTCGATCTCTGCTTAGGTGGATTTCCATATTTTATCAGCAAAAAAGTTTGGTATAAAAAAATATGTTATCTCATAGAAATACAAACACAACCTTAACAGATACTAAACAAGATAACAATCAGCCCATTATTCAGCGATCTCCTCGAAAGCAACCAAGATCTTACGACGGCCCTGAGAAGCAAATCTGCCGTAGAATAATGAAAATATTCACGATGATTTTGACCTAAAACCTGGTATTCTAAATTTGGTGGACGGTCCAACAGGCTGCATGGTTAAAAGTCTCCTCTCATGCTGGGTTGTAATTGGATCGTAAGCACCACCATTTAAAATCATATTATATTCATTGAGATTTTTTTTTTTTTTGGATCTGTAGTTAGGTTGAGATTTGTTTAGGCTTGATATAGAAGTATTCATGTCATCCTCGGAAATATATATATTTTAATGAATAATGCTAATTTCATGAACCACTCTAAGAAAATTCATGCAGTCCATTCATTCATTGAATAAAATTTATTAGGTAAAATTAGAGTCACTTTTTTGAATTAATAACAATGATATACTTTTTTTTATAGCAAGGAACTCATACCAGTTTTTTTTAAGGAACTGTCTAGCATTGCGGCTCGATCGTGATTTTTTTAAAAATTAATTTTTTTAGTTTTAAATTAATGTTTTTAATGTTTTTTTTATCATTTTAATGTATTGATATTAAAAATAAAAAAATAAAAAAAATATTATCTTGATATATTATTTAAAAATAAAATATTTTTAAAAACAATATTTATTACACTTTTATCTATATTTTTAAATATCATATAGCCATGTAAAAGTTATTGTCTGACTTGACTCTACTTTAATTATTTTGTTAGAGCCTCGTAGGTCATTTAAGTTTTTTGAAAATTGTTAAAAGTGTAGATTTTTCTAAGGTCTTTATTTATACATTTATAATCAAGACTTCATAAGACATATTAGGTGTAATATTTGTATTATTTGATTTGAAATGACCTATCAAAATTAAATATTATAAATGATAATATGTCAAAAAATCTAATGAATAGAAATCATAAATCAAGTGCAGGTTGAGATTTTTAAAACCCACTCAATTCGACCTAACTTGTATAATCCAGTATAAGTAATCTTAGTCTTTGGTATAGATAATATTTTTTCTTCTTTCCCTTATTTATTTCTCCTCTCTTGCTTTCATCCTCGGAACCACTTCTCATTCCTTTAATCTATTTCACTTTAGTTATTTCCTTCAAACTTTATATACTAAATTACTTATTAATTTTTTTATCTCTTACTTGTATAACTAGTGTTTTTATACAACTTGATATTTTTTTAGGATCATCAAAGAATAATAAAATTAATATGTTAAACCCGTGAATATCTATAATATCCATAAATTTTTTAACTCAATCCGATATAACCAACTCGTTCATGTTTAAAAAAATAAATAGATTGGGTTTATACTTTATAAAATATCAAAAATTATATTATATATAATTATGGATAAAACCCCACCTATTATATCCATGAAACCCCTACTTATCCATAGTCACTAATTAATTTGTACACCAAGCAACACACAACAAGACAAGATACAATGTCCCAACAAAAAAAAAACAAAAAAAAACCCTATAAATTAATTAATTCCCATGGATCGGAATAACATGTGAAGTTTCAATTGCCAAATTCAATTTTTATTTTATTTTTTACCAAGTAATCCTCACATGTTATTGTTAATAGAATCAATTCAGACGATCCTATCCAAAAAGAAATCCAAGTTTTGAGGTTGCCCACTTTGAAAAAATGGCAAATTAGGGTCAAATGCTGCTATTGGCTAAAAAAATTATATTTAATAGCAGTAGCAGGTCATGCACGTCCATGGAACCCTCAAACCGTACCTTAGCTTGTGATTGAAAAGGTCAAGTAGGGGGACCTTCCTAATCACAATTATTAAACCTTATTCAAGCGGCCACTCGTTGTGAGTGTTGTGTTATGACTCGAATAGGTTAACCGACATAACTTGATAAATTAAAAAAAAAATTAAAGAACAAAAAGAAATCAATGGATTTTAAGTGTGTCATGAGTTGTTTGACTGAAAAAAATAAAGTGAAATTTAATTTAATTTACTAGACATAGCTCGGGTTAGAAAACAGATCAACGAGTTGATCTGGTTAACTCGTTATTTCTCATCGAGTAGCTTAAATAGTTATCTTGAAAGCTCAACACAAAGGGTTAAAATTTGAAAAATTATTACAATGAGTATGGTTCAATTATTAAAATAGAAAAATGAACCACATAACACCGTCTTTGCTTGTTGTCTAATTCAAAAATCAACCTAGAAGATCCTTAAGATTCTCGAGGAAATCTGCCGGATCTTGCTTTCCAAACTGTCCAGATTTTCTACAGGATTTTCACCTCCTATGGCTTCCCATTTAAAAGTCCTCCACCTTCCCTCCCTTCTCTTCATCCGCTTGTGGCTGCTTTCTTGGTTTCAGTATTCTTTCTTCTTGTTTCTTTTCTTGGCTTGACGCATCACTAGCGGAACTCTGATGGCTACTTTGGCTACTCTGGCTACCGAGACTCAGTTTCATGTTCTGGCTGTTGATGATAGCCTTATTGACAGAAAGTTGATTGAAAGGCTCCTCAAAACCTCTTCTTATCAGGGTATATTGATGTCAAAACCTAAAGGGATTTACTGGATTGTATATTATTTTGAACTTTAGTTCTTGATTGCTGACATCTTTTTGGTTCTGGCTCGTTTTTACAGTCACAGCAGTGGATTCAGGAAGCAAGGCCTTGGAGTTTTTGGGTTTGCACGGGGATGATGAGCAGAGAGATTCAAACCCTTCCTCTGTTTCCCCTGACCATCATCATCAACACATTGAAATTAACATGATCATTACAGATTACTGTATGCCAGGAATGACAGGCTACGATCTCCTAAAAAAGATCAAGGTAATCAATTCTGATGGTTCTTCAAGATATCTAGCTGTTTTTGTCCATTTGATCAACGTTTTTGAGCAAGAATCTGACTACGTAGTTGCATTTTTCCCAGGAATCCAAGTATTTCAAGGATATCCCAGTTGTGATCATGTCCTCAGAGAATGTCCCCTCAAGAATCAATAGGTGAGAATGTCCTCAATTAAGATTGTTTAAAACTTCGTATACTTAATTAAATCCTAATCTGACCTGGGTTATTAATGATCTGTGTTGATCAGATGCTTGGAAGAAGGAGCAGAAGAGTTCTTCTTGAAGCCAGTTCAATTATCCGATGTCAACAAACTTAGACCCCATCTAATGAAGGGAAGATGCAAGGAAGAAGATCAACCTAACAACAAAAGGAAAGGCATGGAAGAAATTGTCAACTCTCCTGGCAGAACAAGATCAAGATACAACGAGGGCTTGGAAGTGGTCTTATCCCAATAGATTTCCCATCTCAATTTTACCTTTTTCAATAGATTTGACAACACAGGCTCAAAGAAAATTTAGATTCACTGAGAAAGATGGGAATCAAGCTATCAATTTTCCTCCGTTATTAGTTCAATTGTAAATTACCACAGGAAATATTCATTTTTGTTCTGTTAAATCTAATCAACAATCATGGAGCTCTTCCCGTATCTCTCTCTCTCCCCATTTTTTTTATATAAAAAAAAATTCATACTAGTCAAGTCTATGTTCTTTCATTGAATCAATAGGAGTACGCATGCACGTTTTGTGGAAGAAATCATTAAAATTGTTTTGCCAATTTCCAAGTTCAATGATACATGTTTCCAAGGAGCAGGGTTCAATTCACGTCCAACCACTTTTATTTATTTTATATGAGAAAAAATCCATTTAAAATAAGACACAAGATGATACTTCATTGACTTTTTTCCCCTTCAAATTTCTTTATCCAACTTTTAATAATGAAGATCCTGTACACTTTGTATGAGATCAGTTGTTTCAAATTTAAATTGGTAACTGAGGTTTTGTAGAATCAAAGTTTAAAAATACTTTTCTAATTAAAGAGATTTTATAAAAAAATAAATTTATTTCATATATTGTAAATAAAAATTTTCTTTAATGTATATTGTCTTCAAAAATAGAGGTATTCAATACCAATTTTGGCCATGTTTGGCATTGCAATCCAACTGTATTTTTAAATAATTTTGAATTTTTTTGGTTTCAAATTAATTTTTTGATTTTTTTTTATTGTTTTTAATGTGTTGATATTATAAATAAATTTTAAAAAATAAAAAATATTATTTTAATATATTTATAATAAAAAAATATTTTTAAAAAATAATATTCAAATAAAATTAGTTTCAATTGACTTGCGGATTTTATATCCCCAGGTCATTAGGCAGCCGGGTTATAGATTTTAGCACAGTTTTGAAACCCGGACCGGCCCGGCGGGTCGACCCGGGACCCGGCCGACCCGGACCTGGGACCGGTCCGAGTCTAAGTAAAAACCTGCCTGGAAGTTGGCCCAAAAAACCCGGTCGACCCGGCGGGTCGACCCGGAACCCGGGCGACCCGGGTAAACCCGGCTGAGACCCGGTCTCTCTCTCTCTCTTTTTTTTTATACAGACACATTAAACTACATCGTTTTAAACGATGAAGATGAATAAATGCCTCCTAGCCGGGGGGGCTCTGTCATTAGTTGGAAAAGTGGATCTCCAGGAGAGAAGCAAGATGCCTTTCTTTGATCCACCTTCACGGACAGGAAAGAGAACGAAAAGAGACGCGCTAAGGTCATGTGATTGAGGCTCATAGTTGATAGATATGGCTGAAGCTGAGCTGCCGCTAATCTTGACCAAAACCAATGTTGGGGATGAGATTCTTAGTTGAAAGCAAAGTTGTTGATGCTTGGGGATGAACTCATGCTATTATTGGCGTGATTGAAGCTCACGGTTGATAGAGGCTGCTTGCTGCTGAAGAAGGAAACTGTTCACGTTTGAGATCACAATGGCTGAGCTGGTATGTGACCAAGGTGTTGTTGCTGGAGAAGAAGAAGTCACCAGCGGCTAGGAGAGAAAAGTTAATTAATTTCTCTCTTGCTCTCTGGGTTTTCTATTTTTTTTCTTTCTTCTGTGTGTGTGTGCTCTGTGTGTGTGTGCGCGCGCGCTGGGAAACGAGCCAGATGCTTATGGAAGAGAACATGAAAGATCAGCCACGCTGGGGAATGGCCCACACATGTTTCATGATCACTTTGCTCTAAGCGCCACTGAAAAGTCAATGCATTGATTTTTCTTAAACATCCAAGGCCCAGACTTGAATTCAATACCCCTTCTGCTTGCTGGTTTTTTTTTTGGTTGACCCGGGTCAACCCATATGACCCGTGACCCGGTCATTAGACCGGGTCGACCACCGGGTCGGGTTTCAAAACTATGGATTTTAGGCTTAATGACTTGAAACAACTTTGGCTGACTGATAGTTTTAGGTTAGAATCTAGCCATGTGATATTATTTTTTATTTCTATTCATTAGCAAAAATTTATTATATTCGCATTTTGTGTATTTGTAATGATGTTATTATAATTATTAAATTTGCTCAATTATAATCTTGTTTGGATCTTGTTTTACATATATAAAAAATAAATTAAAAAAATCAATATATTATAATTAAGATAAAAACTCAAATTGATCCACAATTCGATTTAGTGGTGTAAGAACAAGGGTTGGGGACTTGGGGCTGGCACCTAAAAAAAAAAAAACTTAATAATATTCTCCCATGAAACCAATAAGATTTAAATCTAGAGCTAAAAACTAGTAAAAATTAGATTTTGCCCCCTGGAATTAATTCTCAACTCCATTCTCAGCCTAGATGATTTCATCAAAATCCATCAACTTTATAAAATATATTTTTAAAACAATATTATTTTAATTTTTTTTTATAAACAATATTATTAAGTGGCCTAACTTATGACCACGCCGTGCACCAAGTTGTTGATCTCCTATCAAGTTTGATAATTATTGATGTCGCAGTGTTAATGCGGTCACAATATCAAATCCATTATCCATGCTGGCAAATTTATACCTAGTTAAAAAAAATAATATATTTTTTTAAAAAATATTTTTCATGTGAATATTTTTCAGAAACAGATTATTTTATACCCACTATTTCCCATCAAAACGGTCATTGAACTACACAAATCTTCCTTTGATGATGCTCAATCTCCTCATTTTACAACAATACGGTGCCGTAAAAATATATTTTTTTGCACTAAAAATCATGTGGTCCAAGTTCAGCTAAATAAAACCCAAAAAAACATTAAAAAAATAATATATTATAAGCTTGGAAATATTTGATCCAAAAATACAATTTGAATCCAAGATCTTCCATGAGCCTATAACCAATTGATCACCGTCCAAAAAAAATATATCATACGGGGATATCATTGGATCGTGTGGTGCATTAACCATGCTGGTCTCTCGAACCAAGAAGGGCATATTTGAAGAGATTTATCATTGACAGGACCCATTTGTGTCTGCTGTCTTTGATCATGAAAACAAAATAATATTTCGGGGCCCAATATTACTTTATCTTTGTTTCCTAGCCGAGTGGCTGTGGGTCTTCATTTATAAGGTGGCCCGGCCTAGTTTTAATTTAACCCTGGAGGCTATTTCTAAATTGAATCAGCTTCTCCGGGCCCAGAAGGTCAGCTATATAAATTTCGATTTTTTTTTTTTTTAGAATTAGTTGCTGTTGATCACCTTCATATGGCTCGATTTGGATTAAAAAACTAAATCGAATAGACTTTTATCAATGAATTTTTAGTTGGGTATTTTTTTTATATGCTTCAATAAATCAATTGACTCAGTTTGTTCATTTCGGGTTATTTAAAAAAAAAATCTAAAATTTAACTAAACCAATTTTTTAAAAATTTACAGCCAAAATTATACAATAATTTTGCAACATCATTAAATTCAGTTAATTTTTAATTTTAATATATAAATTTCAAATTAAAAAAATATAAATACCATTAAAAACTAAAAATACCAATAGCAGAGCCAATAATAAGAAAAATATTTCTAGCGGAACCACGGGAAGACAACACAGAACGGTACCGTAAAGCAACAAACAAAAAGTTCCTGCATGGGCCCCACTCTCACATGGCGAAATCTCTATGGTCATAGAACTAATTAACAGAGAGTCGGAGTCAACATCGTTGACTAAAATCAGTTCAATAAATAAACAAATAAATAAATTACCCCAAGGCACGTGCTTGAATCCCATGTGCTTCAAATTAGCAGAAGATATTTTTTTTAGTTTTCGAACATCATATTTTAAAATAATATATATATTTTTATTTTAAATAAGCTCTGAGTTACCTTAATTATATTTTATTTTAATTTTTCTCCATCACATCAAAATTATTCGTGGATTACTTTTCCACTATACTTTTAATTACTCGTAGATTACTTTTAAATACCCTCCCTCAAACTTTTCTTTATTAAATTTAACTTTATTAAATTTTAAAAGTTTAATAAAAGGAACAAAAAATAAAATATTTGTATTGTGATAGATTCTATTTTTTACTAGGTTATAGGAAAAAATTATTTGATTAATTAAATACTTTATATTTTTAGTATTTAGCTTTATATATAATTATTTGTGTTTTAAAATTTGATTTTATTTAAGTTAAAATAATTTATTTTTTATTCATGAAAACATGTTTTTTTATTTATTTTACAAGTAAAAATTCACTCCATAACAGTTTAACTAAATACATATATTTTTTTAAACTATAACTACAAAAACTACTTATATAATCTTATTAATATCTTACATAAAAAAAAATTCAACACTTTTTTTTCTTGTGTTTTAATAATAATAATTTTTGACACTATTTGTCAAAGATTACCATGGTTCATTTTTTTTTCTAAATTTATTAAACAATGTTTGATTATTATCTTCTAATAAAAAAGATTGAGATAATAGAAACAAAGATAAATATCTCATTGTATTTACTATTTTAAAAATATAAATATCTATTCTAAAACTATGCCAAAAAATAAAATTATTTCAAGTTTTTATCGTTGTTTTTTTAATCAAATATATTTTATATCTTTTATGTTTTAAAATATTAGCAAAAACTAATTTTATAATTTACATGTTAATATTATATATGTACAAATCTGTTCTTTAAAAAACAAGTTTTTCTTTATATATAAAATATCTATGAAATTTGTTTATTAACATCTAAATCATATTATAAGATTAGATAAACAACTAGTTTCTATAATATTATTATTGACCGAATTAGATCCATGAAATAATTAATGACATAATTAGTAAAATTCTATTTCCAGAAGAATTACCATATTTTTATTCCAGATTGACTGAGTTGGCAAAGAAAAACTTGAGTGATTTCTTGAAATTGTGCCTTCTAGGGCACAAAATTTAGAAAAGAAAAAAAAGGAAGAAGGAAAGAAATCAAAATCCGAATATCATTTAAAAAAAATAATCAAAATCAATAATTTTCAATAACCCTCTCTCACTCTCTACTTCACTCTCATTAAAACCAAACAGGCTTCACTTTCCCTAATATTTCCTTTTTCTCTCACTTTCTCTCCAACCAAACACCACAAAGCCCAATTCCTCGAATCCAAAGGCCGTCGCAGAATCTTCGTTTTCGACATATTCTCTCGTCGTTTTGTGAAAAGCTAATAATCCTTTCCTTTATTCGTCGATTCCGCCGGGTTTTTTTTTCGACGATTCGAGATTGAATCGATTGGTTTTGCGATTTTGTTAGCTGACCGAGGTTTTGTTTTTGGTAATGCGAGGGTTTGGAGGAGCTGAAAGTGAGTGATTTAGAGTTTAAATGAGGCAATGTGTGTGTTTGTAGGTGGATTTTGTTGCGGTGGTGGTGATGGTGAGATGTGTAGGGTTTTGTTAGAGTTTTGATTACGTCTAAAACGGAGGGAATGGCTGCTTTGGAGCCGACGTTGAGAGTTGGCCCCTTAGAGAGAGACATTGAATTGGTAATTATATATATATTTTTATATTTTGTTGTTGTTTATTGATATAATAAAGTGCTGATGATATTGATTGAGGTTTAGTGAATGTATTTTGATTTATATCTTGGTAATGACTGAGAAGGTTTAGTGTTATGTTTGTATGATTTTTTTTTTTTATGGTTGTGTTTTTGTGATTAGGGTGCAACGTGGTTGTGTTAAAAGCTCAAGCTTGTAAACAGAGATTGCCTATTAATTGCTATGGATTAATAAGTTGAACATTGATTTGAATGTTTAGGCTCATAAATTGTTTGAAATTAGTGAAATGGAATTTGAGTTTTTTTTTTTTTTTTTTCAAAAAAGCGAAACCGGGTCAAATGTTGTGGAACTGTTGGTTACTGTTCAAGCTAATAAGAGCATTAAGAGTCTGGTAATATCTGTTATTTCAATGGGATCGAGTAGTATAACCTTTCCTTTTATTTGTTCATAAGTGTTTGCATTGCGAAATGTTAGTATAGGATGTGTGTGGGTCAACATGTTGTCATATGCGGGTTTTTTTTAGCAAGTCTTAATGGACTATTCTAGCTGGCTTTTTCGGGTAAGCTAATTGGTTTTTGTGCATTTTCTTAAGAGTACATAAATGAGTCTTACATGAGCATTAACACATGAGTGCTAGTGATGTTAGGATGCATGGCAAAGCATCGAGAATCAGTGTCAAGACATGCATGCTTTTCTGGATTTTTTCAAAGAATTGCGATAATATATAAATAAATAGTCAACCAAATGTTATTAGCGAGTGTTCATATCTCTCTGGCATCAATGAGTTGTAAATATTCACTCAAATGGAAACCATTTCACGGGCTTAATACAAAATACCTGTAATTGTTACCTCTGGGCTGGGCAGTGCACCATACCCATTTATTTCTATATTAGAAACCAAGTCTTATGTTGTTGTCTGGGATAAGTGAAAAAAGGATTTGAGTAAATCATGGATCATGAACTTAAAAATAACTGAAGAAAAAAGAGACAAGAACCTGCTTATTGTGAGATATAATCATGCGGCTGCACTATTAGATGTTTCTCCAGATGAGAAATATTTCTACATCTCCTGAAATCTGACTTATGCATAGCCTGCTTAGTTTATTTTCAATTGATTTTCTTGCTGCATTCTTTGCCACAGGCCATCACTGCTCTTAAAAGGGGCACTCAGTTGCTCAAGTATGGCCGTAGAGGGAAGCCCAAATTTTGCCCCTTCAGGCTGTCGAATGTAAGATTATATTTAAGGCATGCTTTTAAATGTAACCTTTTCTCTTTCTTATTTTGAGACAAATCAGTATGGGATCAAGAAATTTGTGGTTAGCTATTTGTGTTTGTTTATTTTCCCTCAATGGAAGCTAGCTATGGTACTGCCTCCTCTTCAAGTAGATCGATTCGTAAATTCATTTGCATCTGTTAATCTGTTTTTATGATGCGTGCTCTGATAATAGCATATTATTATGGATGTTCTGTAATTTTTGCTGCTCTTTACCAAGTTTAGATCACGATGCAGTGTTGAGAATTGGATGATTTAGAAAGTGCCTTTGTCTCTGAATGCATTGGTCTCATGGAAGGTTAAATGAATAAAATTAGGTCTACTGTTTCACAAAATCTTAGCAGAATATGCTTCCAGAACAGTTCTAAAATGGTGATGGTATTGTGAATGAATAAAATAAAGGCAGTAGTGGTGTTGTCATCAAGTTAGAAAAGCAAGTGTCCTAACCCTTATATCCATGGAAATAAGGGCCTCCAGGGCTCTATGAAGAAAATACCCTAGTGGCATCTACTTTTACATTGGACTTGAAAACTACTTGAAAGATCTTTAGCTGGTTATCCTGCACAGCACAGCGCCTCTCCTCTGTTTCTATGTAAACATGGGCTTGCTGGAGAAACTGAAGATCTATTAGATTGATTATTGAAGCTGAAAAATATGAGTTAGTGACGAGGCTTATGATGGTGCTGATCTTGCTGGCAGGCCACTTGGTTTTCCTAACCTTGGTCTGTGCTGCTTCCTAATCAAAAGATAAGAGAGCACCTTTCCCTGCAGTTTAAGGTTTCACTATCAATGTCTGAAGGCATGCATGCAATGTAGTAACTTTTTGATGTTTCACCCTATTATTTTTATGCCAAGCTCTATCATGTACTTTCATAGGCGCTGCATTTAATTGCTGCAAGGCAGTTGGTAATTTAATATTTTTTTGGCCATTTCTAAATGGTAAGCTTCTTGCATGCTGCTTCTGGTAATTTATCTAAATGTGTTGTTTTGGGTATATTCTGTTTGATGTTGTTGGATATTGACTATTGAGCTTTGCTGTAATTCACCTTTATTAAATTTATGTATGCTGTAATACGTATGCCTTTGCTTTTGGTTCATTCAGGATGAATCTGTTCTAATTTGGATATCTGGGAAAGAGGAGAAGCATCTTAAACTAAGCCATGTCTCCAGAATTATCCCTGGTCAGCGCACTGTAAGTTTATCCATATTGAGATCCTGGTCAACTTTTGTATGATGCTTAATGCAATAGCCCCATGCTTTTCATAGTTTTGCAGCAAATCATTTTTTTTTCAAGTTAATAATCATTTTAGTATTGTGAATAACTTGGGTTTCCAAAATGGTTGAGGTTCAGCAGCCTTTGCATATTGATGCTTTACTTTGCACTTCACCAGATCAGGGATGAATGTTCATAAATGCAAAGTTTTGATGAATGAATCTGTCTATTTTTATGTGACATAGTGGAAAGGAAATTGCAAGAATACTGGTTATGTTACTTTATCAAATACTATGACATTTGAAACTTCTATTTTAGAATTTACTTTGAAGCAATGTGTTTATGTGCATGTACTGTCTTCTAGCTTTCAAAAATCTGTAATATTCATTCCTAGGTGTTAGAGAATAATATAAATCATATCTTGAAGCCTCACCTAACAGCTTAAGCTATTGGGTTGAGATGGTTCTTTGACATGGTATCAGAGCCTTAATGACCAAGCGGTCATGAGTTCGAATCTCACCATCCCCATTTATTTGATAAAAATTAAGCACAAGGTAATGTGGGCCTGTGCAAGTTTCAAGCTCAAAAGGGCTTTCACTTGAGGGGGTGTGTTAGAGAATAATATAAATCATATCCTGGGACCTTACCTAACAGCTTAAGCTATTGGGTTGAGATGGTTCTTTGACACTAGGAAGAGTCGTGGTGGCATTTTTTGTTATATAGAAAAATGGTTTTTGATGGACACTTCATTTTTGTGATGTTTTCTACATTTACCTTGAATATTGGAGCTAGCAACAAAATCACGAGGGACAGTGAAGCTATGCTTGAAAATTATTTATTTTATTTGTGATTTTTTATTTTATGTGATTCATATATTTTGTCTGCTTCCAGTTTTTATGGCTTTTGTTTTGTTCTTTCTTTCCCCTTGAGAAAATATGGAAATTAAATCCTTTTGCTTGTAAGTTTCTGCTAGTTTTTCAATTATTTTTAATCATTTTATTGGAACCATGATCTACTAACTGATTATTCTCAATTCTGCTTTACTACAGCCAATTTTTCAGAGATATCCTCGTCCTGAGAAGGAATACCAGTCATTTTCTCTAATATACAGTGACAGGTCTTTAGATTTGGTAGGCATATTCTTTTTAAAGGCCAGCTCTTCATTCTTTGTCATCAAAGTCATGCCATGTTCAAAATTTTAGGGAGTCCACTTTCTGTATTTTCACAACACAGTTCCTTTTAAGTATTAGCTGAAAATTTTGATCATCTGCTTATCATGCTCTGTTTTGCCAGATATGCAAGGACAAAGAAGAAGCTGAAGTCTGGTTTACTGGTCTAAAGGCACTAATATCAAATCGCCAGATTTGGAAAAAGAGAGAAGAAACTACAAATGATGGACTTTTATCAGAGGCAAATAGTCCTAGGGCATACACCATTAGAAGTTCTCCTTTGAGCTTTGCATTTGGTAGTGATGATAGTTCACTGAAGGTACTGTTCTATGTTCCTTCGTTCTCAAAATTATGTTTCGCTGCTGTGTGCTTTAATGTAAATTCTCTTGGCACTGATATAGGATGGAATGGATCCTCTTCGTCTTCGTACGCCATATGACAGTCCTCCAAATACTGGTTTAGAGAAGGCATTGTCTGATGTAGTATACACTGCGCCTCCTAAGGTTTTATTTCCATTAGAATCTGCTTGTGCGCCAGCTCAGTCTCAGTTATTAGGAGGCTCAGATGAAACAACAGGGCGTGCAAAGGTTACGAACACAGATAATTTTAGGGTTAGTTTATCAAGTGCTGTTAGCTCATCAAGTCAAGGCTCTGGTCGTGATGAAAATGATGCATTAGGGGATGTTTATATTTGGGGGGAGGGCACTGGTGATGGCATTCTAGGTGGTGGAGTTCATAGAATTGGAGGTTCTGGTGTTCAGATGGATTCTTTTGTGCCAAAAGCTTTGGAATCTGCAGTTTTACTAGATGTTCAGGCTATAGCTTGTGGTCGGCAACATGCTGCTTTGGTAACAAAACAAGGGGAGGTTTTCTCTTGGGGAGAGGAACTAGGAGGCAGACTCGGACATGGTGTAGACTCTGATGTTTCACATCCAAAGTTTGTAGATGGACTAAAAAATTTCAATGTTGAACTTGTAGCATGTGGAGAATATCATTCTTGTGCGGTAACACTTTCTGGTGATTTGTACATATGGGGTGGTAATGCTTATAATTTTGGACTCTTGGGCTGTGGAAGTGAAGCTACTCAGTGGGTTCCAAGAAAGTTGGATGGACCACTTGAGGGAATACATGTCTCATCAGTTTCATGTGGACCATGGCACACAGCTGTTGTAACCTCTGCTGGCCAATTGTTTACTTTTGGAGATGGAACCTTTGGGGTTTTAGGACATGGGGACCGCATAAGCGTGTCAATACCAAGAGAGGTCGAGTCTCTTAAGGGCCTCCGCACCATGCGAGCAGCTTGTGGTGTGTGGCACACAGCTGCAGTTGTTGAAATCATGGTTGGGTCATCAAATTCCAGTAATTGTTCTTCAGGAAAGCTCTTCACATGGGGAGATGGAGATAAATGTCGTCTTGGGCATGGTGATAAGGAAGCTAGACTGGTGCCCACTTGTGTTGCTACTCTTGTTGAACCCAACTTCTGTCAAGTTGCCTGTGGTCACAGCCTCACTGCTGCACTTACAACCACAGGTCAGGTTTACACCATGGGAAGCCCTGTATATGGTCAATTGGGGAATCCCCAAGCTGATGGCATGCTCCCTACTCGTGTTGAGGGAAAGCTCATGAAAAATTTTGTTGAAGAATTAGCCTGTGGTGCTTATCATGTTGCAGTTTTGACCTCAAGAACTGAAGTTTACACATGGGGAAAGGGTGCAAATGGCAGGCTAGGTCATGGTGATGCAGATGATAGAAATTCCCCATCTGTAGTTGAAGCTTTGAAAGACAAACAGGTTAAAGGTATTGTCTGCGGCACTAGTTTTACTGCAGCTATCTGTCTTCATAAATGGGTATCCGGTATCGATCAATCAATGTGTTCAGGTTGCCACATCCCATTTAATTTCAAACGGAAACGGCACAATTGTTATAATTGTGGGCTTGTTTTCTGCCATTCATGTAGTAATAAAAAGTCTCTCAAGGCTTCAATGGCTCCAAATCCTAACAAACCTTATCGTGTCTGTGATAATTGTCTTAGCAAACTTAGAAGAAGCTCTGAAACTGACTCTTCAGTTCACTCTGCTCTTAGTAGAAGAGGAAGTGTCAATCAGGGACTAAATGAAGTCGCAGAAAAGACTGAAAATTCAAATTCAAAATCGCATGCTAAGCTTGGAAGAAACTTCTCTATGGAATCATCTAAAGAGGTGGAAAGTATATCTTCCAGAAGAAACAGGAAGTCAAACTCCAATAGCATTCAGGTTTCACCCTCTGGAAATGATGTTTCTCGGCGCAATACATTTAATAACTCTAAATCATTTGGATCCTCCAAGAAATTTTTCTCAGCTTCTCTTCCTGGATCAAGAATTGTGTCTCGAGCAACATCTCCAACATCAAGACGATCCAGTCCCCCTCGTGCTGCAACACCAACCCCAACTCTCTCAGCTAATGAGTTGCCCAAACTAGCTGTAGATGGTGCTGGGAGGTTAAATGACAGCCTGCGAGAAGAAATTGTAAAATTAAGAGCTCAGGTAGATATAAATTAACTCGTATGATTTCAGTAATCTGTTCCTAAATTTCTTGTTTTGAGCAATAATAGATGCACCCAGGCTGCCATGCATTAACCTAGAAATTTATTGTCCGTGGCTGAACATGTATTCTCTCAAACATTTTTGGTAAGATTGGAAGTGTGTATGTCATGCGGTATGATACTGCGTAAAATTGTAAAGTATATCAAGTCTCCTTATTAACAACTAGAGAAAAACGGTCTTGTCCTGTGGCACAAATCCTTTTGTTGTTGTATTGAGAGTCTCTATTTTATCCTTTGGTTATAGTTTGTTGTGAGTTTCTTTGCTTGCTTCTTTATGCTTTAATTTTCCCTGTTTGGACATGGACAAAGTGTTCTGCAATATTTTTTTTGTCACAATTAACATAAAGACGAAGGTCTGTGCTGGGGACAGGTCTAATTTTGAAACCTCTTATGGTCATTGTAACTATGGTTAATGATTTGGTTAGATTAAGATCCAGTTTAGAGATGCATGGCCATAATGAAACAACAGTATATGTCTTTAGAGACTTTCTACTGGCCATATCATTGTGCTTGAAAAGTACTTTGCTTAGGCCACTTCATTGGTTGATTATGGCTGACTGTTTGTGTAATGTAGGTTGAAGAGCTTACAAATAAAGCTCAGCTTCAGGATGTTGAGCTGGAAAGAACAACCAAGCAGTTGAAGGAGGCTATTGCAGTTGCGGAGGAGGAAACTACTAAATGCAAGGCAGCAAAGGAAGTAATTAAGTCACTCACGGCCCAAGTAAGTAAAAACTCGAGTTTATAACTTCCTAGTCCTACTGTAGATAACTAATTTTACATCACAAGTAACCTTAGGCAAGAAAGTTTAGAAATGTGCGCTAAATATATGCTATCTTGCATTGAATAGACTGGTCCTAGATTTGACACGAGCAAAGTTTGTCTCGAAAAGTAGGTTTAGAGGACAATATTTGCACAATGCTTTTGGTATTATATGATTGTATTTTGGAATCTCTAGGACTTGACCGTTAGATGTGCATCATCATGTCCACCTTAGAGATGTGCTGGCCTTAATGAGTTGCCTGATGAAAATAAATTAAATTGCCTGTGTCGTACTAAATACTAAGGTTGACATGAACTCGGGTTGGAAGTGTCCTTGCCGTATGAATGTTGATCGACAGCGAGCTCATGTGCATACTAAAATTTTGTAGGTTTTTTAATAGGTAAGCTGTCTTCTTAATTTATGTGTGATTAATCTTTTTATTATAGTTGAAAGAAGTGGCTGAAAGGGTACCTGTTGGAGCATCAAGAAACAGCAACTCGCCCTCTTTTTATTGCTCTAGCAACACAACTCCATGGGACGTTTCTCCTGGAATTCTTGAGCAGCTCAGTAGTCCCACGGCATGTCATGAACAAGATTCAAAAGGATCAAACAGCCTGGTAATTTCGAATGTGTCAGGGACTACTACTACTACTAATCAGACTCCACATCACTCCGAAGTGACACAGATAGAAACAACAGTGAGGAATAAGAACAGAATAGCAAAAGTTGAACCCACTAATGGCGATGAATGGGTTGAACAAGACGAACCAGGTGTATATATTACCCTTGTTTCCTTGCATGGAGGTGCGAAGGATCTCAAACGTGTCCGCTTCAGGTATTCTTAAGTCATCACACACTATTATCCTGTTCTCTTCCACTTCTCCCCCACCTGCCCCCCTTCTATGATTGCTTTGCTTCTCCCCTCTTTAACAACAAGGTAACTACTTGGCCCATGATATTTTCCAATAATGTAATGTGGCCCCGTGTCCTTAACTAAGGTGGTAGAGTTCCTGGCTGCTTTCAGGCCCACTTTTTGCAAATAGATGAGTTTGGACCAACAGGTTTCTGTACAGTTGGAAGCCTCCGAGTGGGGAACTAAATCATTGCAACTTAATAATTGCTCTGTCTTTATTGGAAATCTTATGCTATTGTATTTTGAACTCCCTTTGCTGCAGTCGGAAGCGGTTCAGCGAAAAACAAGCAGAACAATGGTGGGCAGCCAACAGAGCGAGAGTATACCAGCAATACAACGTTCCCATGGGTGACAGGTCTATTGTTAGTGTGGGAAGGGAAGGGTTAACTCAATGACCTGCGACGTCTAATATGCAACTTGACTCACATTTTGCCAATGCTATTCTTTGCGAGATCTGAAATTCGTTTTCAATTTCTGCCCGAGGAATATGGAGGAAGCCGATTTTTTTTTCTAGAGGGTGGAGGTGGGTGGAAATTTTTTCTCCCCACAATCTTTTGCTTTCGATTTCTTCCCACAGATGTATCCATATTTTCTCTCTTCCTATAATTTTTTTTTTTGAGGGAAGTGTGAAAACTCGCTAGGGGTATGTAAATTCTTTTTAAGTAGGTCGCTGACTTCAAAATCAAACACAGCTGCCTTGTAAATTCAGAAGCAAAATACTATACAGATTGTCTGCCATTCATAGACTGAATGCATCTTCCACAGTTTTTAAAATCTTAAAATCAAAAGAATATACAGAGTTGTGGGAAAAAAATATTTTAAAAAAATTATGAAGTTATAATTATAAAAATTTTATTGTATCAAAGTTTTTAAAATGTCTTTAGTTAATATTTTATTAAGATTGAATATTAATTAAAATTGCTTAGGTTAATATTATATTTTTTAATGAAAAAAAAGTAATTGTTTCCCTAAATTTATATTTTAAATTAACAATAAATTTTTTTTTTTTTACACGTTTCGTGTCATATGATGTCTACATGTCCCATAGTTTCTGGGCATATATCAAATTAACAAGTCATCCTTCAAACCCTACAATCCTTAGTCAACACTTGCCAGCTCGTTCCATTCCACCAGTGGTCTAAACCTACACACGCATATATAAAATTTATTTTTATACCTTCATCTTTATTCTTGTTTTTTTAATCAAAGATATTTAATATTTCTATCCCTTTTTTCTAAGATGGGGCAGGGGAGAGAATTTTCCTGTCAATCACAGTAATTTTTTTATGTTTTTTTTTTTTTTTTTGCCAATGTTAGAGACAAATAAAGATGCATCTTCCAATCTATCTTTATATCTTGAAAGGTCTGTCGTAGATGCATGTCGGGTGATACAAATCAAGGTTAAATAAATAGCAAACAGTTTCATCCATCTATCTTGTGGAAAAATAAATCAATTCAGAAGCTTTGAAGAACATGATTTTGTCGTTCATTCCTGTACATAACTGGGTATGATTGTTACAAACAATGAAAGGAGTTTCTTCAAGTTCTCTCCCACCTACCAAATATATATACATCCCCAAGGGTACAGAATGGACAAACAGGAGCCAAAAAAAAGCTCTTAGAAAATGAGGGTCAAGGTTTTGTTGCGGGGGTATCCTAAGAGATTAGTCAAGGAATAGATTGAGAAAAAAATTCAATTAGCACTTGTTCCCAGCTGTGAATGGCAAACTCTGCCATTTATACTTTGAGAAACAATGAATCAAAAATAATCTGCCCAGGTTTTTCAAACAAGAGGAGTGGAATTATTTGAATTCAACTGCCACATATATCACTTGATTGAAATCATCATCAGCACAAGATATGGTGGCTCGAGATCATCACAAGAACTGTACAGAGAAAGATAACAGGAGTTTTTGTTACACCAGCAGGATAAGCAAATGAGATTTGCAGTGATAAGAACATATAAGTAAGATAATTAGGTCTCCAGATAAGGAAAAAACATATCGTTACCTTTTACGCTCTTGAACCTGTATGCACAAAGCTAAGGTGGGCCAAGTAGTCGCTCTCAGCAAAATCATGTAGAGATCGGTGGAGCCGTGCCCCTGCATGGTCAGTTTTACTTGACTCTTCTTTCAAAACTCTTCTACAACCATCAGCATCCTAAAGGAAAAGCAAGTCAAAAATCAAACTGGGCCTTGAGTCCTAAATTAGATGAAAAGGGCATGTGATAAAAAAGCCAAAGCAGGGGAAGGGTTAAGTCAGGGATTTAGCAAAAGAAAAATAAAATCTTTTACTAATCCTTTAATGCTGCAGAAAAATACAGACATTAAAGTAATGGTTGCTAACAGGTTAAATAACAAAATAGTGACATAAAAGAAAAGGCAATCAGACCAAAATCAAAACAGTTTGGCTTATATATTCTCATTAAATAAAAAATAAAGGAGCTTCTACATCATCTACCTGTAGGAATTCTAGCATTTGCTCCTCAATTGTACCACGCATGGCTAAAGTCTCCACATTGATGGGGCGAGTAGCACCCATCCGATGAGCTCGACTTATCACTTGTTCTTCCATGCTGATAGCATTCAACAAAGAAGAATTTTTAATTAAAAAAAAAAAGTAAAAGAGGGAGAGACAGAGAGAGGTGTGTCAAGCATTCTATTCAACAAAAACCATTATTTTTCCATATAGCAGCGTGATATTGTGGCTAACAATACTGAAATCAGGATGCAAGATACCTATTAGTAAGAACAGAAAAGAGAAATAATGAACAGTTTAGGATTTGAAAAAAATACTACCTTCTGTCCCAGATTGGCTCCATTAAGAATACATGAGTTACAAAGCTCAAATCAAGGCCCAATGCAGCACTGCCATCCATTAACAGAGCCATACATGTGGCGTCATGCTGGAAGGTGGCCAGTGATTTCATCTGAACAGCCAAAGAATGTATCAAGAAAAAGGAAAAGGAACAAAAAAATAAAAAGAAGACAAACTAATTTCAATACCTTGTTGATTTGAGGCATTGGACTATACATTCCAGCAAATTTAATACCGGCAAATGCTAACTGGCCGAAGAAAAGAAGGCCCAGGATCATTACACTTTTGAGGAAAAGATAAAGCCACACTTGTTAAGAACTCATAATGCAATCATAAGTACCTGCTGTTCAATCACATGTATATGCTCAAGAAATTGAGAAAATATTATAACTTTCTCCATGGCTGCCCTGTTAACACTAAAGCAGTCCTGCTGAAGCACTAAACTAGAAACACTTATTTGAGTATCCTTGTCAATGGACCAGCTACTCTCTCTACTGGCCTCCTGCAATGCTTTCAGCTTCTGTACAAGGTACGCAACTTTACTGCTAGATGTTGACTGCCAATCTGGATCCCAGTCATCCTGTACAAATACCAGAAAAATACATGTGATAACGCTTCCTGCGAATCCTTTATACATAAAAAAAGTATTTCAAAATGAGAGCAAAATACTTGCCTGTTTATAGGAAGGTTGCAACTCAATAAGATCTTTGGGGACAGGCCATTTCGGGTTTGGATTTTCTGGTCGGGTCAATACTTCTGGACTTTGCATCTCATATGAGTAACCACAGCCAGGAAAAGTACACTTTTCACTATTCAAAGCAACACAATCAAGGCACAAAAGATGCCTGCATGGCGTGATGAAAGGTAGACGACACCATTCCTCGCATCTAAACAGCAAAGAGGAAAGAAGAAAAAAACAAATGTGCAAAATCAATGGTGGTAAACCCATGTGAGAAGATATCATTTAATATTCAGAGTGAAGCAAAAAAGAGCTCAAAAAGTTACCTGAGACAGTTACCACCATACTGAAGATAGTATTTTATCAAAGCATGCTCCTCTGAAATGGGATCAAGTCCTTTTTCAATCAGAATATCCATTGTTTCCTGAATATCTTCACCAACTTCTGCCACTTTAATATGCCCTGCCACACAACAAGATAGCCTGACATTTCTAATAAGGGTACTTCGAAACTTCCACTGCTTTGGGTTAAGCAAACTCTCAACATGAGAAGGATCATTCCAGTCAGCAGTTAGAATATTACGTCGCACAGTAACTACCAATTCATTATAGCTTCTTGCATGATCCTTGGTAAAATTGAGGAATGTCACCTTCTTGATGCATGGAGGGATAGTTTTCAAATCTGTCTTCCTAGAACTAATCAAGCATCTGTGGAGCAAATGCAACAAGCGTGTGCGGCCTTCTTCCATCTCGGCTTCAAATGGTCTAAGAACACCGGCTTCCCATGACTTTTGATTCAGCCCATACGCTTCCTCCTGTAGAAACTTAAGCATTGGCTGGAGATGAGACAGCTGGCTATTGGGTGTGTTAGGTGTTGGTGTTCCTGTTAGTAACCAGCGATTTGAAGCCATCAATGACATAGCCATTTGCAATTTGTTTGTCAAGCTCAGACTAGAGCCAAGGGTGTGTCCCTCATCTAACATGACCCGGAGAAAATGCACTTGCATCAGAGGACTTTTTTTCCTGGGACCCCACTCAGCACTTAATCGACTGAAGGTTGTTATAACAACATCATAATCCCATGCCAGACTGTGAGCAGAAGGCTTTTTATGATTAGTCCAGACACACAGCCGCAACTGGCCAGGTTTGACATGCTTTTCTATCTGGGTTTTCCAATGATCAACTAGATTTGCTGGGACAACAACTAGGGTTGCTCTTGATAAATATAACCTGACTGAATCCAACGGCTTGCAGATAGCAATTCTAAAAGCAGCCAAATCAAATGCTAAGTTTTCAAGTTTCTGCGGGTAACACCACTTACTGGCTCCCTTTTCTACTCTCCGTACAAGACCAAATGCTTCAAATATTTTATGAAACCCATGGGAATCTCCACCACCAGATACAGAACCAGTACCTACGACCGGACTTGCCAAACCAATTGTTTCCATTAAAGAAAGTCTTTCTGGAGAAAGTTTAGCCAGCCAAGTCAAAGCTTTCTTGGTTTTAGAGTTTATCATGGAATAGTGCTCCTTGAGAACACTAGTGAAAAATGACACATTTTGCTCCTCCCCCCCTGAAGTTCCTTTGGTGTGAAATCCCGGTACATGAGTTAAGGAACAGCTGTCATCCCAAGCTTCTTCAGCATCTCTACAACTCTGACGTTCAGGGTTTGTATTCATGCTACAAAACCATGCAGCATCAGTATCTGCTACACTGCTTGTAAGCTTCCTCCACTTTCTGCATGCATCGCATTGAACCCAAGTCTCATTAAAATCCCTAAAATGTCCAGTAATCAAATTCAACCTGCGTGCTCTATCATGCCGTTGTTCCTCTGAGACATATATAGGGGCATTAGAACGATGCTTCCTCTTTTTCTTGTTACTAAAAACAGGTGTTTCATCATATTCATGGAGAAGATTTCTCTTCACGCGACTCAATTGAATTACACGTGCTGTTTGATCTGAAGATGGAGCTGGTGACGATTCCATTCCATTAACTGGACAGGAATTGCTAAACCCCTCAATCTGTTGACCTGGATCATTCATCAGAGTGGATTTATCCAAAGATAATTGTCCCCTGCGTGCACTCTGGTTCATTACCCTTTTTGCCAGGGGTGTGTTATTAGGAGTGAAGTTTCTGCCATCAACCTCGTAATAGCCACATCTCTGTTCTCCATTATGTGTACACCAGGTTATTTGAACTCCATCTGGTGGGTCAGCTACTGTTCCTCTTGTCTTCAGAATAAGAGAAAGAGCAGTGATAGTCTTTCCTAAGCCAGGTTCATCACAGAACATTCCCCCATGAAAGTCTCTTACAGTTGGAGCTACTCCAGTAATTATTTCACCAGAAACAGTACTTACATGAAATGTAAACCCATCTTCTGTGGATAAATTAGTGTACAGAGGATGTGGCAAGACTTGAGCATTCCGCTCGCGCTGTAACATCCACTCAACTGCTGCCTGCTGATGAGGAAATAATTTAAGTTTCATACATGGCATAATTGAAACAGCCAGGGATCTCAAATGGTGACAGGTTGCAGCAACCCTGACAAGGTCCTTTGGACCAAGTGCAGAAAGAATGCTCATCAAGATATCACCAGTTAAATCCCAAATACCAGATTCCAAAGAGTTATCTGCTGGTTTTACTCTTGAAGAGTAATACTGTTCCTTATTTTCCGTGCTGGGTAAACCTTTAAAAATTTCATGAAGTTCAAAACGCTTTTTGCTTGAAGAATCAGGGACATCACAATGCAAATTGCATCCAAGAACATGACAACCAGAAAGATTCCAAATGCTCCTATGATCTCCAAGAGCATTTTTAAAATACTCTCCTCCATCAACAAGCATGGACCTCCTCTTCTCCCAATCGCAACTGCAAACTTCAACCATGTTACCAACATAGATAACTAATGAAAAATCAAGAAAGCACTAAATTAAAACATTGCAATTTAACCAAACATATAGTAGTTCAACTACACAACAAGATTCAAGAAAAGAGAAGATGCGTTGCTAAAGGACAACTAAACTATCAAGAACGTAATATATATATATATATATAGTGTCCAGATTCTAAAGCTAAAAATGTCAAACTAAGTTAGATCCTATGCATCCTCGAACCAAAAGTCTAAAACCAAGCAGCTAGAGAAATTTTGTTACTTAACGACCATCAGTAATTTCAACAGTCCATCCACTAAAGTACAAAAGGAAAATTAAAAAAAAAAAACCCTCCAGGTTAGCCGCATATTGCTACTTGAACACAAAATTACACTATATATACTCAGAAAAACCAATCTAAACTAAATTGTGAAACGCCTTCAACACTTAGCTAAATAGTGAACAGACAAGTGCAACAAAACTAGAGAAAAAATCCAGAAAAAAAAGAAAGGAAAAGGAAAACCCACATTGTAAAATAAATTCAAAATTGAGTGAAAAAACATTACTCCTTTCGTAAAGCTAGGAGCTTTATCCATCTCATTTACTTAAACACACACATGGAAGAAGACCAAATCATATATTACAGCTAAAATTAGCTAAAAATAAAACAAACCCACGTTATAATAAACGAAACTCAGAAAATAAAACCCAAAAACACAAACCTCAAGTGCCGAAAGAGAGATCCAGCAATTGGCCCAGACTTGGGAAACTGCCCACCGGACCAAACCGAAACCGGCAAATAAACATCAACAAGCACCACCACTCTCACTTCAACAACCTCACCCTCACTCTCAGCAACATGCAACACACGCGCTAAGATCTTAACACACTTGTGCATTACAAGCGCGCGAATTTGATGCACCACGCTCACACTACCATTCACCATCCCAATTACCCTCCTCCCTACTCTCTTCTTCTCCACCACTGAATTACCGCTTTTCTTCAAACAACTCCCCCTCTTCGCCATTCTCTTCTTCTTCGTCGTCTTCTTCCCAACCGCATTACTGTTCTCTTGAAGAGAAACCGCGCCGTTCTGGCCGTAAGGATTGGAAAGCGGAGACAGAACGACGTCGTTTAGGGATTTGAATCTGATTTGTTGGTGGCTTCCGTCTGTGATGAGATGGCAATGAGAAAGGAAAGGGAGTGGGTGTGGTGATGTGAGAACTGTACAGAGGTAACCGCAGAGTTTGTGGTATGGGTAAGGATCATCATCGTGATCGCCCATTGTCAAATTTAAATAAAATTAGGGCTTTTTGATTTGGGGATTTTTATTTTGTAACGTGGAATCGTGGTTTTTATCAGGAAGGGAGGGAGGGAGAAGCGGAAAGCTAAGGAACTGGAGGCGGGTCTTGTTTGGGATAAATTTTCCGTTGGTTTTGATGGTTTTTTTGGGTGAGGTGAGGGCGTGGCGGCGGGCGGTATTTTTAATTAAAAGTGTGAGGTCATTAATTAATATTTGTGTTAGCAGATGCATCTAATCCGTGTAGCTTTCGGAATATTTTGTTTTGCTCCTTGTAATTTAAAATTGATGGAAATTAATCCAAATAGAGAAATAGGCTTATAAAAAATATTATCATAAAAAATTTATTTTAATATTAATATGTTAAAACAATTAAAAAATACAAATTTCAAAAACTTTTAAAAATACGGTTGAACCATGGTGCTAAACATTATCTAAATAACATGAAATCTGATCAAAATAAAGCTTGCTTTTTACTTAGAAAATTAATTAAGTTAAACTATGATAATGCAGCAAATTAGTGTATGATCAAATTAACTCTCCCTAGTCAATTCCAATAATTCTTTTTAGTTTTGATCAAAATCATGCTGTTTTATTTTGATATTTTTTTCCCAACCATATTATTTTAGAATTAATTTAACCAATACACACAGACTTTGTTGGTATAATAACTATGAAAAAAATATTTATTTACCATCTTTTTTATCCTTATTTTTATTTACTATTTAAGTGACCTAGTTGTCAGTCAAAATCATCTTGTTTAGTTCAGTTTTTATTTGATGGCCGAACTTCAAGAATTTTATTGTATAATTTTATTGTCTTTTAAAAACTCGTAGGAGTAGATTTTTCACATTTTAATTATTCAATTAAAAAAAATTACTGGGTATAAAATATTTTTTAAAAGCATTTTTCATTTAAAAATATATTAAAATATTTTTTTTGGGTTAACAATGATAAATCTAATTGGATTAATTTCAAGAATATGTTTTCTTAAAAAATAAAATAATATTATTTTAATAAAAATATCCACTAATATTAACCCGAATAATCTTATTAATTCAAATATTTTTCCGAGTCTCAAACCTGTAAACCTTATCAACAACTGTTAAAAAAATCTGCAAATATTATAAACATTTATCAGCCAACTGGAAGCAAATCCACCAACAATATAATAATAAAAGAGCAATTTCCAGATGAATGAGAAATTATTAATTCATACACTTTAATATAATTCAAAAACAAGAGGCGCTCGTAGGTTTTGATGTGTTTCTACTTCCTACAAGTGCGTGTACATAAAAGATATTGGATGGAAAATATGAAAACATGAGAAGATGAAAGGAAAAAGGTCGGCACTTAGCTTTCGTCATTAGGGGCCAGATTGAATTTTTTTAAAAATTATAGGCTTAATACTGGGAATTTTTAATCTACAGGGTATGAAAATGGAACCGGATTAAAATACTGTTTATTATAATGTTATTTCGTTATTAATTATAAAACATGTATCGGTTTAGTGGGTTGATCCGATAACTGAACTTATTCGATGAAGAAAAAAACAAGAGTAACTCGGTTTGATCTAATAAAAAAATTCAAGTCAATTTTATTATTGATTATAAAACACATACCGGTTCAGTGGGTTGATCCGAGAGCTGGACTTATTCAATGAAGAAAAAAACAAAGCATAACTCGGCTTGTTCTAATAAAATGTATTAAATTGATATTTTTAATGATTTTAATATGTTACTTTTAAAAATAATAATAAAAAAATTATCTTAATATATTTTACAAGAAAAATAATTGTATAAAGTACCCTTCAATATTAAAAAAACATATTTTTTTGATAAAATTATAATTATAAAAACTTAACTTGATAGGCCAACTTAGTAATTATCTACCCAAAGTTTGATCATAATGGATTTTACTTTGACTTAGTTTTCTTTTAACAAAATTAATGGTGTTTTATTTTTTATTTTTAAAAATCATAATTTGAATTTATCCATTAATCCGCGAGGTAAGCTACCCAGAGCCGTGGGTTTTACTTTCGCACTACAAATATTTTAAATTTTTTTAAAGAAACATTTTAAACTATAAAAATAAATTAGAAATAATTACTATTTATTTTTTGGTATTTGAGCCATTAACGTGGGCCAACTTTAATCTTTGAGCCCAAACTATTTAACAAGGCAAAACAACAACAACTAAACCCCCAAGCCATCACCATCACCGCCGGCTCCAACACTCTCTCATCAATAACGATTACAAATGGCCAGGGACAGCTGCTTGGCTAGAGTCACCGCTGGCGTTGCCGTTGGAGGTGCTGTTGGCGGCGCAGTCGGTAAGTTCCTATAATATCTCTCATTATCTCTCTCAAGAAAGAAAAACCCTGAACCCCAGTATTCTATTTAGGTACTCAAAGGATCAAGTTTGCTATTCTTATGGGAATGAAATTTTTTCCTTTATCAAACTACTACTATTCTGTAATCTCTTTGTTTTTTTTAACAAATTAGTGATGGGTTTTTGATGATTGCTTGTGTTCTATGTGTAGGTGCTGTTTATGGGACTTATGAAGCTATTAGGAACAGGGTAATCTCTCCTTCTCGCTGTAGTATTTTCTTTCAAGGGTTTCTTTGATTTTCTTTGTTTTGCTTCTATATTCAAAGCAGACATCTTGAGTATTTGATAGCTTTTGTTACAGAAAAAGGTCATTACTTTGTTGTCATTGCGTCAAGGTTAGGCTATTTAGGAAGAGAATTTGGTATTCCATTTTTGTCATTGCAAATCCTAGACTTTTTACCGACACAATTAGCAAGAGATGTGGAATTTACTCGAGGAGGTCATGCAGATGTATAGTTGTACAATTGTAAGACAGAACATCGAGGATGTTTAGTGGAAATGGCTTGTATGGTATACATATGTTGTTTGGGACAGTCTATTAATCTAGTAGCTTTGTATCTTCCAAGAGGAACGAATGTTTCCAGCAGTTTAATTTGTCAAGTCATACCTCCTTGTCCTTTCATTCAAGTGTTGCTAGTAGATACAAGCCTTGAGAAGTTCTCAATAGCTCATGTAATGCAATATTTGTGTGCTTTGTTTTTTCTGCTGTTAATTCTTGGTGCCTTTGCAATCCAGTGGGGCTCTCAAGCATGGGAGGCTTAGCTTTTTGTTAGTGCAGAGTCTTGCTTGTCAGGAGAGAATTTTCCTTGCAACAAATAGACAACCTTGAGTCCACTAGGTTATTTAGAACCCATTCGCTATATCCTTGAAATACACAAGGGGGTGCTTCTTGAATTCAAAAGAAACCAGGGCTCTTAGAAATTGTCATGAAAAGAAAAATTTCAGCACTCAAGCTGCAGAGTCTACTAGGCTCTCAAAACTAAGTCAGCTCTCTGTCGTTGTCCTATCTATCCCTCTATTGATTCTATATCACCTTTATCGTTCATCATTGGTTGAAGTCCTCTGTGCAGGTTAAGGATTTAAGGATAGACACATAATATCTTTTTCACTGTGCTGTGCTGCTAGTTGGGTGACTGGTATCCCTGATGATTCTAAGTTTTGCTTTTTGAACATACAGGTTCCTGGACTTTTGAAAGTAAGGTATATTGGGCAAACCACAGTTGGAAGTGCTGCAATTTTTGGTCTCTTCCTGGGTGCTGGGAGCTTGATTCATTGCGGAAAGTCTTACTGACTTACCATCCATTTTGTAACCATAAGATTGATTCTCAACTAGAGAGATTTTGTATTTAAAGCGAAATATTTTTTTGGTAGCAAATCTCAAACCATATAAGATCAAGCCTCTATTATGTCTGTTTATGTTTGTGGTTGGGACTTCTACCATCCAAAACTGCATTGCGATCTATTATAGGCCTCAAGGCTGGCTTTATATTACAAAGTACTGATCTATTTCATGAATCTGTACTTGACGTGATACATCATTAATCTCAAGTCTGCTTTCTAGACAAATTTAATCGCTGCTAATTTGTTGTTAATCGCACTTAAATGTTCAAATAGTTAACTGTGCTTCTACTCTGTATTAAATTATTTTCAGTTACTACATGCTTGTAAGTAGGATGGCAATGGTTGCTTATGAGTTGTATTCTTTTATATAAGTATAGGATTTCATTTTATCCATTATCCATTAGAGAAGGTAGATTACAAATAAATCACCTATCGTTTTCAACCAGATTTAGGTTAAATTTTCATTCCTATGACTTTAAGATCCACGAAAATATTTATTAGAATATTAAGAAGAGCACCGAGACTAACGGCATTTTTATTTTTACCTGTCAGCTTCATACCAATTGCGAGGATGAGTCGTGTGATTTAGGCCTAGCCCACTTGATAATTCCTTTCGCACGTTAGCCAAGACTGCTGCATTATTTATATGGTGATTGCTAGCAGTAACCATCTCACATTAATCGTCATAGGTAATGAACTTTGATGGAGTATTTTCTTGCTTCCATACTGGTCGTTGAAATGAATTTTAATGGCTTTGTCAGTTTAATCTGGTGCAGTGCTACGCCAGTTGGCAGTTGCAATATTTATAACTCGAAAAAGTCAACTCTTTCCATCTTCTCTGCGATTCCTTTCTCCATGGGCCTGGGCTTAATAACTTTGCTACGTGTGGCTGTGTGTTCTTCCCTTATTCGTGGAAGATGATGGAAGTAAATTACAACGTGGAGATATTATCGTACATACTGTCGTTTGTCAAAAGGGCAAGGCACGGCACCAAAAGGTAGAAGCCTCCAATTTTGAAACAAAATTTAGTCAAAAGTCAAGTTCACCTACATTCTCCTCTGCCGTTTCATTCTCCTCCTTCAATCACTCCTTAATAACAGAGATTACCTTTGCTTCCAGGTTCCAAGTCTTCATGCAATGTTGTTGAGGATTTTGTTCTTCTTTGTTTGTTGTTGATCATCAACTGAGAAACACCACATTAAGTGTGGGTTGAAGAGTTGTTCTAGCAAGCTAGCTAGCTAGCTATCATGGCAATGCAGCCAAGCTTGATCATACTGGTGGCATGTAGGGTTTGGAGGGTTTTGAGTGAGCTGATCTCTGTTTGCTTTATTGTTGCTGATGATGTTGCTGTCTCTCTGAGCCAACAACTAAATGTCGATTCTGATTGAGAGAAATCTTTGTCGTCGGTGGCCAATAGGGTTTGGAAGGTTTTTGATTCTTGAAGATTTGTACTTGTGGTTGCTTGATTATAGGGATTTAAATTCTTATTTCTGCTAATAATTCTGTAATCCCAGTTTTTTTTTTTTTTTTTTTGATAAACCCATAGATTGAAAAGAGTAATGATTTATACCCAAAAACACGAATAATAGATGATGACACAATTGCAACTTCGTGGAACTTTTATGGCTGTATTTTTTCTCTTAATTCATGGTTTTTTGTGATAAAAATTTGTGGTTTGTAGCATTACTCGTCTGAAAATTATATAGCAATAACATAAATCTTTGCAATGGCAAGATTCACTCATCAGGCTGGGGTAGGTAGGATGAGCTAGGGTTTCTCACTCTGCAAAAACAGCGAAAAAGACAAGTTTTAATGCCAAAACTTTCTTACAAATTTGAATTGTTTATGCAGCAACTCCTCGTCGAGCTTTGATGCAAAAATCAGTCACAGAAAACTCTTAACACGAGTGTGCATAAGGTTGATCACTCGATTGTGTTAAAGAAAAGGACCATGACATAATGTTGATATGGCAAAATTGTTGGTGTTTCTGCTGCATCTATCAAGAACCCTAACAATAATAATTTAGGGATGCTAATGGGTATTCACAAATTAAATTTCAATTATATTTATACCCTATCCAAAAACCTTAAATATATCCACTGTTTTAGATATTCATTTGAATATGTTATATTTATACCCTAATGCGTCAGCATGATTTATAAACAAAATTCTTCATAGAAAAAGATTGTACAAAATGTTCTGCTCGATTAATTCCGTCTCAAAGTATACAAGTATATACGATTCCAATCATACATGGCTAAAAAGGGCAAAATGGAAAGCAATGAACATGACTACAAGTTAAAGTTGTTAGTATGAGCACAGGCAGCAAGACATTTTCTCTTCTTCAAGGCATAGGCTGCAGGCCTTTATGATGCGACAATGGTTCTACTGAGGTGTCTGGGAATGTGGTGGTAGACCAGGTGGTAGTGGTGGAGGCATACCAGATTGGTTTCCAGACTGCAATTACGATTAACATATGTTAGCTCTTCTTGAACAAGCATAAATGTTGCATACACACGCCTGCTCAGAAACTAGTAACATTTAGAATTCTGTACAGACTCTCATGTTCGTTACTTGTAAGAGACATGAACCATGATATATGCAACCAGGAAAAAAGAAAAGCATAACAGGAGCAGATAAAATTATGCATGCTTACATCAACAGTTTCCCTCGTCATATTTTAATTGAATTGCTGTGATCATAAGTCAATAAATTCTAGAAATTTTGCCTAATCCAACACACTGTAGACTTCAATAAGAGACAATTATCTCCATGACACAACTCTGCATCTCTCTATTCTTCCCATCATAGTGATCAAAATGGCATGTTTTAGAGGGTTTGGTTTTCAGTTTTGCGAACTGATACCCATTCGGCATGGAAGTCAGTAGACCTTTTTTAATTGATATATTAAACATTCCATGGGTTCCACAATGATCCGTGTTCAAGTACACTGTTTAAATTGTCTATGGGATCTGAAAATGACAGGGACAAAATACCATCACTTTACACTGGACATTTTTTGTGCAAATATGGGGATGGTACATGGTCCATAACAAAACAATGTGATGTCTATCTTACCTGGTAAGGATTAAACCCAGGCATCCTTGGCATCTGTCCACCTTGAGGATGGTTGAATGGACCGCCCTGTGGATACATTTGCCCCCCTGTGGCATTTGATGGGCCCTGCATATTGGGCAGGCCATTTGGAAAGCCCCCGCCGACTGGAGGGGCAGCACTTGTGGGCAAGGATCCTGAGTGCATTGGATTCATGCCCATAAAATGGCCCTGTGGCAACAGAGGTACCATCTGACTCATCGTCCCTTGCATCCCCTAAAAAGGAAAAGGAATAAAATATAACATTCCAAATACGCTAAGGAAAGTGCTGAACAGATGTAACTTGAAACTAGAATTACAAAATCTATTTTAAACGAGACCATGTCCTTTCAATCACTAAGCATGTTTCTAAGCAGAAGCCCGCTTTGCATCGTCAACCATGCAGAGAAACTACTTGAGAATCTTTTTAAGATATGCACCAAATTGCAACAATTGGAATTAAAGTGAGAGGGATTAGATGAACTTGGGAAAGAAAAATAAAAGACTGGAGCGCTATATCATACCATTAGACCAGGCATTGATGAAGGCAAAGATCCGGGCATTGAAGATGGGATTGGTGAAGGCATGCCATGAGGAGGCATTTGAGGAGGGCGAGGTAGATGGGGATGAGAGAGCAGGGGTACATGGGATGGAGGCAGTAGCTGTTGCATGTTTGGAGGCGGCATTGGCAAAGGAGGCATGTGCTGAGGGAGTGGTTGCTGCTGCTGCTGAGGACTTTGCTGATATCCCTGCTGCTGATTGGCTGCATGAAGTGACGGATGTGGGCCAGGAGGAAGAGGAGGCCCTCCAAAGGGCATAGAAACAGGAAGAGGCTGCCTCTGCTCTCCCTGCGATGCATCAAGAGATGTAATTGATAGTGGCATTGCAGCTCCAACACCTGGAATAGTTCCTTCATTTCGAGTCAGTCCAGGAGCAAATGGTCCTGGAGTTATCGGTGGTTCAGGTACATGGAAATTGCCAGGGAAGCGGCCACCAAGGGCAGGATTTTGCTCACCATAACCTGGTAGAGATGGTAATGCTTAGAAAATTAATTAATAAAATATGCTTTTGTATACTAATCATGTAATCATTGAAAATATCATGGCTTCAAATTTTTGGAACATGTACAAGGAGATTTTCTGGCCAACACAACACATGATTGAATTTAATACAAAATATTGATCAAGCCATGTTCGGCTTCACCAGTTTGTAAAGCCTAACCTTGGTTTTGACCCACGTTAAATTTATCATGGGCAGTGTCTCCTGGCCTATTTCGACACCAAAACTTTGTTGTGTGATCATTGCTACCACTGCAGAAAAAATTATGCAGGTTTAGTAACTGGTGAGGTAGAAACACCTTAGAAAGGGTCATAGATTAAAGCAATTTAATCATGTCATTTTTTTTTTAATTTTAGTCCACCACCAGAACATTGAAATACAATTATTTGATATTCAAATCTTTCATGAAAACCAAATTCTCAAAGTTGCTACAGCCAAGTACTCATTTAGCACAGCCAAGAACTCTCCTTCCTTTCTTTTAAATAGAAGATCATCATAGATAGAGTGCAAAATTCAGCACAAAAACGAAAATAAGAATCTTACCAAATAACAAAAGGGTTTCCAATAATATCAACTAATGGAACACCTCAAACATACCAGAAGCAGAAAAGCATAATAAGCCAAAAAATCTATTCCACGATATACTGTTTGCTTCAAAAAACTTCATTCCTTAGGATTTTCAAGTTTCCATGCTTCAAAGGCAGCCTGTACGACTGTTTCATATATTAACGATGCAATTAGAGAGTAACTTGTGAAGCAGTTCGGATAATCAAATCTTTCATTACAATGGCATTGATATGTGCCACTCACATTGCTCTTTAACAAGTTTACAAACCAACTTACGATGCTATAGAACAACAAACAAGACACTGCAACTTCTATATAACTAGAAAAAAGTAAAGCTGCAGTAACTATATTAAACCACATTCAATATTCCAAGCAATGACCCATGCCACCATTTTAACTTTCTTTCTAATAAAATTCAAGAAAGGTAATTTATTTGAATACCCGTTCAAAAGGGAAGGAAAACTAAAACCAGTTAACATCCCAGGATATTCAATTAACTTGAATTTAGCACATTTACCTGCAAAGAAGATATCCAATAGGATGCCATGAAAGATCCCAAACACTATTATCATGAGCACTGGAAACTTCAACCTGGGGGGTTTCATGCCTATACATCACAGTCATAGGATACAGAAGCTATATGAGATTACTTCCATATGAGCAGCAAGCAGCACAAATAGCATCAAACAAGAAAATAGAGTCAACCGACACAACCGGAAAAAAGAGAGGAAATAAGATCAAAAGATTGGTTGTTTTCAGTAATCCACCATCCAAAACAAAAAAGGTTTGATTACCAACAAATTCTGAGAAGAAATCTTAAGATCTATTTTCTTGTTTTCTTATATTTTTCCTTGAATAATGAGCCCACAAAAAAATAATGGTTGGAGGACTCCATATACATCCCCTTCCACTGAATTACTTTAAATTACACACACACACACACACACACACAAAAGAGGGTTCTCTTCAACCTCCGTATACTCATTTCCTTGGCATAGATTTTCAATGCCTTGCAAATATTTTAATGAAAACATATTAAAAACAAATAACATTCAATCACCTAATGTATACCATGATGAGAACTTCAGAAAGAAGTTGTAGAATAATTTAACAGTAAAAAAAATTGAGTTCTATTTGAGATATCAACATTACCCCACAAGCCAATGGAAAATGGATCCGTCATAACTCCCACTAACAAAGTACTCTTCATGGAATGGATGCCAAGCCAATGCTGGAAATAGTAGAGAACATTTTTACGATAAGTATATCCTTGTATACAAATCACACCACAGAAAAGTTACAGAATTAAAACAAACATGCTAGCAATTTTAATCCGAGCTCAGCCAACAGTAAGCATGGCATATAAAAGTGGAAAATTCCCATAACTTTATAATCAAGGGCAGACCATTATACAACTGAATTTTATCCTCATATGATGTGCATAGGTGAAAGGTGTTACTAACCAGTCACGTCCTTCCGATGTCCGCGGAAAGATTCAAGCTCCTTCATTGCCCTTAAATCATAAAGCTGAAAATGTGCAAAAATTACAAAAAGAGGGTCAAGGTAAAAGAGGGTCAACATTCAAGCCCCAACCCTTCATAAAAGAGACCTTTGATGTGAGAAAGAATTTGCAAACCTTGATGATTTGATCTTTTGAAGCAGTCAGCACCCAGTTACCATTTTGGTTCCATTTGACACAAAGAACGGTATTTTTGTGGCCATGACTGCAAAACCCATGCGGAACTTGTCAATTTTTTTATAAAAATCCTAAACCAAACCTTAGCCTAATCACCAAGAAAATATGTACTCACAATGAGCAAAGCTCTCTTCCAGATTTAGCATCCCAGAGTTTTACTAGGTTGTCTTTCCCACCTAAAAAAAAGTCAATTAGCAGCATCAACCACAACAATGCCAACTTAATAAAGAGATCATGAGGTTCCAAAAAGAAATATATGGCTGACCTGAGACCAGAAGAGATTTTGTAGGGTGCCAATCAACACTCTTCACATCCCAACCATGGCCTGCCTGAGTTCAAAATGATGCAGATAAAACTCTTTAGGTTACTCAGTGCAAATATTATGAGCACAACACACAGACAGTAATCTAAGCCATCAGACTGTCACTTACACCAGAACTAGAAATACATGCAACAGTAAGTAGTCTGATCACATCATGGAAGCAAACCCATTAATATTCCTTGCATTAGTCTCTAAACTATCTCTCGCGGAAGAAAATGACTGAACAACATTCTTAGGCCCATTGCATATTTCAATATTCTTCTTTCAAGGTTAACTTTTCTGACTAAAAGCATGGCATTGTATCAAGCAATCTTAAAGAAACATTATTTGCAATAATTCAGGAGAATGGGAGAAAGAACATCCAATTAAGTACCATAAAAGAATCATCCCACACAAACTTAATATCATATGTTCATTGACCAAAAAACACATTACCCGTTAATGAACGCTCTTCATGGCACCGAGCAAAGTCCCAAACTTTAACAGTAGTATCATCGGAGCATGAACAGAACTTCAAATCTGTCCTGCAGAAACTGTTCGAGAGGTTTACAATACGAACTTCACTAACACCATGTATTAAGAAAAAAGAAGGAAAAGGAAGGGAGATATGAAGCAAATATCTACCTTAAGTCACGCACTGATTCTTTATGAGCAGATTTATTGACCTTAACATTATTCATGTTGCTCTGCCAATACCTAAAACAACATTAAAAAAAATATTAAATGAACAACATATACGAACATAATAGCAACAAAGCTATAAGAACAATGAAGAACATATGAGAATTACTTAATTGAACCACCATCATCACCAGAGACCATCCAATTGTCATTGTGGCTCCATACCATAGACCTGATTGCTTGATCATGAGCCTGCACATAAAAGAATTCCACAAAAATCATCAATATGGCTTCTTTCCTGGTTAAAAATCAACATTAAATGATCATATCTACACACCTGAAGAATCATTTCAAAATTAAATGACTGTCCATTCCAAAGGGTGAATTCCCCACTTTGAGAACCTGTGATTAGACGTTTCCCATTTGGAGTCCACTACATATCAAGAAAAGGGTCAGAATATGTTTGATTACAAAGTTAAATGTGATGAATCCCAAAAGAAAGAATCAAAATGTTTTGCTGTATTTAAGAAGGGTAAAAATGGCAAGGAAGTTGTAATGGCAAAATAAATTTAGATCAGGCAAATAATAAACAGCATTCAAACTCATTTCAAATTAGACAACATGCATGTGCACATCTTGCATGTATATGCAGGTGTGCAGGCAGATGCACACACTTTTTTTTTATTATTAAGCAAATGAAGTCATCTGCTCTGCCAAATAGGAATTGGAGACTACTGGTTAGAACTCAACAACTTTCTACACTATCACACACGAACTGCAGACTAAGGCCTCAAAGAGCTAACTGGTAGATAATTTAAAGACTAGTAGGATGAGTTCAGTTTGTCGGAAACACCATGGATCACCAGTCTTCATCTAACTTGATTTGTTTCAACAGGCAATTTGCACATCTAGCAACAATTTCTTTTTTTCTTTTTTCATTCATATCTACACAATGAAAGGATAAAACTTTATGCTATCAAAATGAAATTACGAAACAGCAAATAAGAATAATTGTGTTTAAGTCATTTTTCATAATGTCATACACAATTATATATTTGACACCTCAGACAAGTAAAAACTAAGTTTGAGGACCCATTAAATGAATTGCACTCTCATTTGACTCTGAGCCTGAAACATGTTTAACAGGGAAAGAAATATGGCAGATAAATTCAGCACATATTCCCTTTCATAAAAACCAAAGCAAATTGACTTTAAACTTCTAACTTCAAAAGAAACAGAATTTCACTTGATGATCCATCAGAGAACAGTATGAGCAGATCATGCTACTTCCTAAGAGAAATAAATGCTTGTCTATTCAAATATGTAACAAAGTCAAGAATTCTGTCACAATCAGACTTACCAAAACCCGATTTATCGAACAACGGTTTTTGTTTAGAGATGTATGAACAAACTTTGTGGCAAAGCTTGTTGATGGATTATCAGAATAGGCAACTGGAGGCAACACCTACAACAGAGATCAAAACATGAAGAAAATTCACATGCTTGAAGCATAGAAAGATATTAGGCTAATAGCTACTTTGAGCATATCTCATAAAGAAAGAATATAGATAAACAATGTTCACTAACATCGATCGCAGCTGCTGGGGTATGTTGCAATACTGTCCTGTCCCTCAAGTCCCACTGCCACATACGAGTCTGCAGCAACACTGAAACAAGATTACAAGTGACTCAAATAACAAAAGATCTATTGATACAGGCACCAAGGGGGCACCAACCACTTGCAAAAGCAAAAGAAACTAGCAAGCAAATCATTGATGGTACATCATATAAACCACATACGAGAATACGTGATCTCTGAAGTTCAATTGTTTAATTCTTCTTTGTTGGAATACTATAAGCGTAAAGTTTGAACCCACAAGTCCTTCAAAGAGTTGAGAGTAGAATCTTTCTCCCAAATACTCTTTGTTCCACTCCACTTTCTTCACGAAACCCAAAATATTAGTAGAGGTATACAAAATCCTCTACTTCTCTTTTTTTCCCCTGTAAAAAACCACCACATCTCCAAGCAATTACAAAACCCTATAATTGTCTCTTTTTCCCCTGTACAAAATCCACCACTTCTCCAAGCAATTACAAAACCCTATACTTCTCTGTTTTTCCACTGTACAAAAACCACCACCTCTTCTCTTGGTCAAGATCAACTAATCCCACCATAACCCAAAGAAAACCACTAGTCCTGTACATCTATGAATTCAACACCAACACTGATAAGCTTTTATTCTTAAGCAAAATATAAAAGAAACCAACTACAGATTCAGATATTGGAATTAACACGGACAAATAGATGCCTCATCAATTATTCAATTACCATTACAAGAGCACCAAATCCGGCCAGAAACACATCCACAACCAAAAAAAATAAAATTCCAAGACCTACATCGCTTCCAATTGAGATACATATCACAAAAATTACCAGCTATCACATATTTCAAGCATTACCTGAATATACCTAACAACCGTGCTTGTATAATCAACTGCTCTCCTCTGCGTAAGCTTCCTCATCCTTTTTCCACCGTAACCATCACCATGATCTACAACAACAACAACAACAACAACAAAAATCAATCAATCAATAAAATGACAAAATTCCAATCAAAACGCACAATTCATCATCATAACAACTTAGGTTAAAATTGAAACCTGGTCACTCTAATTAAACTAATCAAAGACAGAATTTCCAAACTCTAAAACACTTAAAAAACAACAATGCACTTGTGTAACTAACTAACTAGCTTCGTATTTAGTAGGAGGAGGACCGGGGGCGGCCTGCGGATGGTGGTGGTAATCGAGCGGGTTAAGAGTGGTTGATGAAGCGGAGGGTTGTCGCATCATTGGCGGTGGCTGCCCTCTATGAAAATCACCAACAGGAGGCGGTTGCTGTTGCATATGTTGTTGGTGCTGGTGCTGGTGCTGTGGCTGCTGGTGTTGTTGTGGCTGCTGGTGCTGGTGCTGGTGCTGGTGCTGGTGTTGTTGTTGTTGTTGTTGTTGTGGCTGCTGGTGCTGGTGTTGTTGAGGATCACCGTAATTCATTTTTAACGGATAAATTAAACGGTGATCGGAAGAGGTTGGAGGGAGGAGTGAAGGGGATAAGAAACTATAAAATCCTGAATTGGAGTGAGAAACTGTTTTTATCCAAATTTGTTAACAAAATATGCTAAACATCTACGTTGAAATTTCAAAAGATTAATTAATTTTTTTTATAAAAAAGTTAATTTAAACTAAGATTATGAAAAAATAAATTCTATTGGATTAACCATGAGATTTAAAGTTTTTTAAAATAAAATTTTAAATTTTAAAAAAAAAAATTAAAATGTTTGAATTATTGTTATTAATGATATTGGAGAGTATAATAGTTATTTTTTAAAATATTTTTTATTTAAAAATATATTTTATATTAATATATTAAAAAAAATTAAAAATTTCAATTTTTATTTAACCTCGTGTAAAACGCAATATAAATGGAAGCTTAAACTGGTTAATAAACCGGGTTAAGTTTAATAATTAATTATAATTGAAAATATAAATAAATAAGAGAAAAATCTTCTTTCATTAACAACTGGTGTTCAAGTGTATATTTGTTCCGTACAAAAACAACGTAAGAAGTAGTGACCATAAAAAGGAACCAGCACACCTGGAACAGGTTGCTTACTCTCGATACCAATCCAAGAGAGGCAGCCGCCGCAGAGACCCCCACAATCGCCGCCGCAGCCACCGGTGTATTGCAACCTTGCCCCTGCCTGTAAGTTTTCTCAGATCCCATCTACCAAAATCCTTTCTAACTTCTTAAAAAAAAATTTATTTTTTACTTCACATATGCAAATATGCAATCTTTGTAAATTTGGAAGACTGAGGACTGGATGTTATGTTAACGTAGTGTTAATTAGAGGCCCTTTTGAAGAAGAATTTCTGTTATCTTGAGTTGTTTGATTATTCAGTTTTTCATGTTTAATTTCAGTTTTATTATGCTCAGTAATTTAAATTTTAGTTGGCCTTGGACCCTGTAAACTATCCAGCCTGTTTAATTATCCAATTTTCTTTAGTCAACATGCATTATAGAATATAGACTGCTGAATATGTGGTAGTAGTAGTGGTCAGAAACTAGGTAACCGTAAGCATAATTTTCTTGTATGCTAAAGATCGATGGTATAGCAATAGAGTAATAAGGGTGTTTTTGGTAATGCGTTTGGACTGCGTTTAAAAGTGCTTTTCAAAGTGCATTTTGATGCTTTTTCATGTGATTTTGGATTTTTGATATGCTTACGTTATAACCATGAAAAAGCACTTGAAAAGGCACCTACACCAAAATACCAAACACACAATGAAAGGAGCTTAAAACACTTCATGGTGGTGAGCCAAAGTGTCAGGCTTATGTGAGATTCGTGGAAATTATAGGGCCTAATAGAGATAAGAATGTGAATTTTGTGTAATTATGCCGAATGGGGAACCTGCAAAATTGGTTTCTGATGATTTATAATCAGGGTAAAGAAAACTTCTTGTCAGATTCTAGTTAGGTTTTAGGGTTCTGAGATACTTGCATGATTTACGAGACCCTGCATCTCTCTTGAGCAGGAAAATGAAAGATTGTTTAGCGTGTTTCTCATGCTGATCTAAGGTGTGGAGATAATTGATTCACTTTGATGGAGTTTTTTATGAGTGGAGGAGTAAGATATTTGGCTACCTGAATCACTCTTTACTTCGACAAAGGATTTTGGCTAGTGTGAATGGGAAGTATTTGACTGCTTCCCATAATTCACATGCTTGCTCTGTAAATCAACTTATCATTTTGCCTCGGTTTCAGACTTACCTAAAGTGAGGCAGTGTTTGTTTGCAAAGGAGAAGAGAGAGTTACTGTTCTGTAATGACAGCTTCTGCAAAACTCCTTGCTCTTGACAAGCCCTCCCAAAATGAAAACTGGATAGTTGTAATGCCTCGTCGAGGCAAAAAGAGAATACATTCCCTAAGGCATAATACTCCAGAAGCAGAACAGCAGCCATGGGTTCCTACTGAGCTCGAATCCGATCCAGAAAGAGAAGCGAAGTTAATACAAAAGATGGAATTTTGTATCAAGAAAGTTGAGAGCTCTCGATTCTATCAGAACTTTTTGGAGCAAGTAGAAAATCCTGAAATCCTGGATTCTTTTCACAGGGTGCTGGGCTTTGAACTGAAGATGCTGATGGTGATATATGGAATTGGCAGCATTGAATCATATGAAACCCCTCGATTCCAGCTTAGTCTTGCTATCTTGATGAAAAGGAAGTTTTGTTGGATTGGGGACATAGAGGTTTTTGACCCAATTCTTTCTGCAACAGAGTCTCGGGTTCTGGAATCCCTTGGTTGTTCTGTCCTGTCTGTAAATGAGCAAGGTCGTAGACGTGCTACGAAGCCAATGCTTTTTTACATGCCACATTGTGAGGCAGGGCTATATAACAATCTCTTACAGGCAAACTGGGAATTGGAACTGCTTAATCATATTGTATTATTTGGAAATAGCTTTGAGATGTATGAGTTCTTTTCCGAGATCAAGAACTCCATTGTTGTGGAGTCAACAATGCATGTATTGGCTGCTCGAAAATTTGCAGATGAGTATGTAATCAAGACAGCTTCAGACGATTATTTTGCTGCTTTTCATGATTCAAGCTGGCATTTTTTCAGACCTGCTCTTAATACAGAGCTGCTGTTGGTTAAAAATTAATTCGTGTGCATGTAATGTGCCTCAGACACTGCATATAAATTGAAACTTAAGATTTTTCTCGATAGTTCAATGGAAACGATCAAATTGTGTGTTTTTGCTGCGTTTGGTGGGGGATGTTTTCTACTTTGCTTTGTACTTAACATGGCAAGGTTATGTCAGGATTCTCGATCTCAACAGAATTACTTCGACCCTTGTTTTTTGCTGCATTTGGAATGAGATGTTTGCTTTGCACTTGAACTATTCAAGTTAAGCTCAGGATTCTCAAAACTGTCTAAATTTAAAATATCATCATTATTTCTGTGGCATTGTTTATTAGCTCAACTTCTGATTTTAGGCTGATCTTGGTTGGTTTGTTTCCGTTTGGGTACAGCTTCTATCAAGATGATTGTATTCCTGCAGTCATAACTCGATTGCCCTTGTACCTCATTTTGTTCTGGAACCAAGTGTGAAATGATCTTGACAGCTCTTGTCTCTGACCCGGCATGCAATTAATGATTTCAGTTTGATTTCTTGATTTCGAAATTGCCCATTTTCCATGTTGATAATTTGTCTTGTGTTCGAGATGTTTTGCCAAAACCCCGCATGGCTGCGAGGGATAACCCTTGCTGATTTCATGTGGTATTTACTTAAACATGTTGATGATTTGGACAAAAGTCCATCAATGGCTGTTTAGTTCATCTTGCCTGCCAAGAAAATCCAAATATAAAATTTCCAGCCATGAAATTTACGTATGAGATTGGAGAAGTGATTTGGAAATAATATGAGGTAAAATTAGCGTTACTCCTGTCATTATGCTTTAATGCTGTGACAACTTCAGAATATTGGGCAAAATCCCATCAAGATATAAACTGAAAATGACTCAGATTTTTCCTTTTCCTTCTATGAACAACGAATTGACTCAGATGGAAATAAAATGAAAGCCAGTTTAGGAGCATACCTGATATATCTGCTTGCAAGAGTAATTCTTTTCTCAATAAAAGAATATTTAAATTAATGAAAATGAGGGGGGGAAATACAGAGAAATTCACTAAATTAATCTACAACTCTTGTGAAATTGTAAGCTTTATACAGTAAATTAACAGCTTTTGTTTCCCGTTTTGGAGACTTTGCTGTGTTGTTCATGCTTTAATCGGGTTTCAACAGCAAATAAAAATGACAAATTTATTTGGCAAGTAAAATATACAAAATGTTTATTTCTCTAATATTGATAATTAGAGTTCGACCATCATAAAATATCTCAATAAAATAGTTTGTAAATAAAAAGGATAGATCAACTGAAAGTTCAAAGTTTGAAATTAAATATTGTAATCTAAAACCGTTGTGAATTTATATATTGTGTGTTAGGGATTAAGATTAAGGGTATTTTTTAAAATAGTTTTTTATTTAAAAATACATTAAAATAAATTTTTTATATTTTATATTTTCGATACTAATATATCAAAATCATTAAAAAAAACACTAAAAAAAATCAATTTGATTTTTTTAAATCCAAAAACATTTTTTTTTTAAATACTCAAACAGAAATAGAAGCTATCACCATAAATCTCTTGATGCTTTTCATATTACCTGATTTATTGATGATATTTTTAGATGGTAATTTTCCTACAGAGCCCCTAGACATGAAAAAAATATATTATATATTATATATTAGTGCATCAATTCATTCCAGTTATGATGAAATCTTTGATAGTAATGTTCCTATAGAGCCCGCAGACGTTAAAATTGAGCAAAATTAATTCACCCACTAATGTGCTAGTTCCCGCCATGGTTATTGAACACTGCCCCCAAGACGGGTTAATCTCGGAAATTCCTAATACAAAGCCAGATCTAAATTGTATTTTAAGGAGAATCAGAAAAAAATATTGATTCGGGATTATCTGAATATCCAATCGGGCTTTTGAGTAATTTAGATAATTTTGTTATAAAGTATTTTTTATTTAAAAATATATTAAAATATTTTTTTTATTTTTTAAAATTTAATTTTGATATTATCACATCAAACAATCTAAAATAATAAAAAGAATTAATTTAAAAAGAATTTAATTTTTTAAAATACAAAAACAAAAAAACTCTGATAGAATAATCTTCCGCAAGTAATTTTATAATTCACCCCGAAGAATTCTGAAAACTATGGTTTCAACCCAACTAACATTAAAAAAAAAAAATCCAAAATTTAATGTTTAATATTGGGCATACATTTAAAAAGCAGTCAGGAGTCACAGATCGAATGAAAAAAGATTTTTTTTTTCACGTTCACACATGAAAATATTATATTTTTCGAAGAAATTGGAACCATCCAAAAGCAATTGTCATCATCACCCCTTTTTTTTTTATCATATGGTCCACGCTAGATATCTTTCCCAAAAATCCATGTGATATTTTAAAGTGATAGATATACAAATCAGTTGACCCAATCACAATTAAAAAAAAAAAGTAAGCAGAGATTATTCCTCTTATATTGTATTTTTTTTTCCTTTCAGATTTTCAATTTCTTAGACAACAGAGCAAACACATGGCATTCCAGCATCAAACCCTCCAAAGAATTGAGGAGTCTGTACAGAAAATAGTATGTATTTAAATTTGAATACAATTTTGGTCATGATATATATTGTTTAATACTAGAATAACATTAAGTTACTATTTTGAAATAAAAATAAATAAAAATAGTGGGAATATAAGCCTGATTAGGGTTGGGATTTAAATCGAATGAAGATCTAAAAAAATAAATCTAATTAACCAAGAAAATTAATCTTACTTAAAACTCGAGTAAATCTGTTTTTTTTAATATAAAAAAAACAACATTATTCTAAATTGATTAAGATATATTAACATGTATAATTCGTAAACCAAGCGTAGTTTTACAATGATACCCTTGAGTAGAATCATTTGTTACAGCACACACTAGGGAGGAGGAAGACAAGAAAACATTTGAAACATCCAACAAAATTCAAACGAGAAAAAAAAAAAAAAAAAACAACCGCGTATGTTTCAAACTAGGCGGTGGTGGAGCTGTCGTATGTATCTGTCTGTAACTCTGACGTCATTATCACCCCCAACGAGTAGTCTCTGTTATGTAAAGCCCCTCTCTCTCCTCTGAAATTAATAGCATTATATATATATATGTGTGTGTGTGTGTGTGTGTGTAACGCGGAGTTATGGTTTATTCTTTGCCTAGCTTGGTATCCAATTCAAGCCTCCAAAATCGTCTCCTCCACAATTCTCTCTAACAGCAACAAAAGCAGGCTAACCCGAAGCTAAAAACCATCTCTTTTTCTCTTTTTTGCTTCTTTTTTTTTCCACTTTTATCTCTCTCTATCTACCTGTCTATCCTCCTGTATACAAAGAAAGACAGGAAAGCAAGCCAGAAAGCAACGGAAAGCAAAAAAATAGAAAGCAACTTCAAGAAAACAAAAACTGAAAGCAAAAACCCCAAAATTATTTTCACCTGCCTTAATCAAAAAGCAAAGAGCAATCCTCCACCGTCAGTTTCTTTATCCCACGGTTAGAATTCTCTGATCATTTCATCTCCGTCACCATCGTCAGCACCGGATTTGAACGGGTTCGGATTGTTTTTTAAGGTAACGGAAAAGGTTATCTTTTTTGGTTTTTGGCATTTCTAGAGTTGAATTGTAGGGTCAAGGTTGTTTTAATCTTGATCTAATCAAGAGCCCCAGAGAGGAAATCGTTGAAATTCTTGATATTGAGTTGATTTTGTGATCTGGGTCGATGGCTGAATTTGAAAATAACCAGGAAATCACACCCAATTCGAAACCCACCACCAATAAAATGACCTCTAGTTCTATATTCAATAGGTCTCTTACAATTCATTCAACTTCAGTGACAAAGCCTTACCTTCAATCAACATCAGGATTCTACAATTCTTTTGAGTCCATGAAAGGAAAGGTCAAAAAGCTTCGGTCTTTGTTTGAGTCCCCGAAACCGAATCCCAATGAATTGCAAATTCAAGCAACTAAAAAGCTACAATCTGTGAAATCAATGGGGCCTGATTATAATAGGTTCCCTGTTAATGATAATAGAATTCGGTTGCCTGGTACTGAGGATAGGATTGTGGTGTATTTAACGAGCTTGCGAGGGATTCGGAGGACTTATGAGGATTGTTATGCGGTGAAGATGATATTTAGAGGGTTTAGAGTGTGGGTTGATGAGAGGGATATTTCGATGGATTCAGCTTATAAGAAGGAGCTGCAAAGTGTGTTGGGAGAGAAAAATGTGAGCTTGCCGCAGGTGTTTATAAGGGGGAATCATGTAGGTGGTGCTGAGGTGATTAAGCAAATGTTCGAGACGGGCGAAATGGCAAGGGTTCTTGATGGGTTTCCAAGACGGCTGGCTGGGTTTGTTTGTGCAGGTTGTGGGGATGTGAGGTTTGTGCCATGTGGGAATTGTAGCGGAAGTAGGAAGTTGTTTGATGAAGATGAAGGGGTGCTTAAGAGATGCTTGGAATGTAATGAGAATGGATTGATTCGGTGCTCGGATTGCTGCTCGTGATTGAACTCGGATGCACACACCTGACTTGGTGTGCTCTTTTAGTTGTCTCGTTGCTGTGTGTAATCATTGTGAGGGTTGGATTCAAAATGCTCTTTCGGATTCACGGGCTTTTTTTCATTTTTTTCGTTGTATTTACATCGGTCAAGGAGACTGGTGTTGGTTGTTTTATGAAGAGTGTCTTGAACAATAATAGTTACTATGTGTTATCAAAACTCCAAATTGGTCTTGGTAGTTTTGTTTGTATTTTATACAGGGGGGATTATTTCTCCTTTGTGGGAATGTAAATATGTAGTGCTAATGCATTGCAAAAGGATTTGCAAATGATGTATTGTAATGAAAATGGGTGCTTTTAAACCCTAACTTACTATACGTGAATACTGTGTCATTGAAAATGTGGATTTTTCTTTTTATTCATGTTGTTTAGATGAATACTGTCGACATGAATACAAGATTAAACTACAGGTTTATTTGCTTTTGTGGATTGTTTATATACTTGGAGATTTTGTTCTCTTTCTGAATAGCAGTACATGGCAGATTTGGCTCTGTATATTGTTTTCACTTTGCTGCTTTACAGAGAATTTCCTTTTCTTTTGGGAATGCAAAATTGTCTAGGAACATACGCCGAGGAAGCTATTGCAAAATTTGCTTGTGGATGTTGTGTTACCTTCATGATTGAGAGAATATTTTCTTCACCTGACAACGTAAAAAATTTATATTTGTGATATACATATGAACCAGGTGATCGCTTTCTTTAAGAATCGGCAATGCAGTGCTGTGCCCTGATTATTGTTATGTGATTCCTTGAATTCTCTGCAACCTTTGTTGGATTTGGCTCATCCTTTCTGCATCAACAATCGAAAATATGGTGAGGTAAGTGTGGTTATATGCAAATTTTGCACTTTGTGGAATGCTAGATGTTTGTTTAGGTTGCTCGCAAGACTGAATTAGCCTGCAAGTGTGTTGTGCTCATAACTTCTAGTTTATGTATATTGCTTCTGTAATTAACTAGAACTGCCTTGATCCTTGCATCAACAGAAATTCATGTGTATTCCTGTAAAAAAAGAAAGTATTTCAAAATTTAAATCCTTGTATAATTATCTGAGCAAACCCCGGGTTGCTCATTATCTCTTCTTATTTAATTTTTACTTTCAACTTTGACTATATTTCTTTCAATTATCCAGTCATTCTGCTTTCCATTTGAATCCTGTTATATGAAATGTTTCCTTTTTCCAAGGCAGTTGATCTTCAGTTCTTTTCAGGGGATTAATGTAAACCCTCGTCGGATGCCTCAGCACTGCCCAGTCCTGAGTACTGTGCTATGGCTTGTTTGTTTTCTTGCATCTACATCTTCCCTAAATACTAGAAACAAGACTGAACTGTCTGAGCTTGTATCATATCGATGGACATATCAGACCATTCTTATTATGTTTGCAAATTTCTGTCAAACAAACAAGGAGAATAGTGAGACCGAATGGATTAATGATCTTATAGCTGTCTGAGCTGGTGAGCTTCCCTGGGTCAAATCCACTTTGGTTAACTTATAGCTGTCTAGCTTCCATCATACTGATTGACATATCACACCAGTCTTGGTGAGAATTGATTGATGATCTTATGTAAAAACCTTTTTTTTCTTCAACATGAATCATAAGGATCTGTGTATCTTAATTTTTTTTGTTCAATTTCTTCAAGAGTGATAGGGATATATGCTCCAACTTGAAATGTTTCCTATTGAACAAGTTTCAGAATGACAACTCAAATGAATGGTTGGTGCTCACAGATAAGCTGGCGTTGTCTAGACAATCTCCTGTTATGGCTGCAACTAATCTGTCAAACTTGCAACTATCTGTCAAGCAAATAAATTGGAAGATGATAGGGCATTCATTTATGGATAAATATACCTGAAAGTCTCTATCCAGGGACAAAAACTTTAAAGAATGAAGCAAGAAGAGTCAAGAACAATAATGCCATTCCAAGAACTAGTTGAAATGAAAAGCAAATTTAACATGATAACATCAATAAGGAGATTTGATTCACTCATTGCTGTTTCAATATAATTGAAAATAACACATTCTTTTTCTCATCGGGGCAATTTCCCAGATCGAAAAACTGCAAACTTGTTGGCTTCCGAGTAGGAAAACTCAATCCCATTATCCTTCAACAATCCTTCAATCAACTTCTTATCCTTCTCAGGCTCTTTACTCTCACATTCAATCTCATAACTGGTTCCAAAATCATAAATTGTCTCATCAAGCTCTAGTTTCAGTCCTTTCCAGTCAAACACTTGCCTCACATTCCTAAACATACCCAAACAAACAAGAACCTCGTTTTCTCCAACCCCAAACTCCCTTCTGACTCTCTGAATTATCTTTGAACTCTCTAATAATCCCAGTAACTGGCCGGGCTCAGCCACGCACATGCGGCCAATCTTGGGGTCAATGGGCTCTTCTTGCTCTTCAACGCGGCTAATGCCATCTGACATGATAGGTTTAGCTTTGAGAGAGAGGATGCAGTAAGAATCAAGATTGTAGAAACGAAGACGGAGAGCTGCGAAGTTTGAGGAGAGTTTGGAGTTGGTGGTGTCAAAGAAGATGTTTTCTTGGATTAAGGTTTTGGTGTGGAAAGAAGAGAGGATGATGGACAGTTTTTGGTGGGAGTCTGAGTCTGGAAGCCGAAGTTTTACCTCAACTTCCATTGTAATAATTATCGATTGATTGGTTTCTGAGAAAATGGAGGTAAACACTGATGGGTTTTATGATTGCCTCTCGTTTCTCATCAACCTAGGAGAGAGAGCTGTACTCTATCTTGACTACTGAAGTGGAACTTCCTCATTCGTTGGGTTGTTTATTTATTTTGATCGGCAGTGATGAGTGAAGTGAGGAGTTAACCTCAAAAGGAGAGGATAAGGGAACCACAAGAGTTCAATTTATTTATGCCTACATGGGCACAACTACACTGCCCTAGACAAACTACAAGACATTGTTGTATACATTATACTATGTTAACTTGTAATAGCATCTCCAATTTAAAAAGTTAAAATAGTTTTTTAAATAGTATAAATATAGTTTTTTTTATATACATTCCAATTATAAAAAAATATATTTAAAAAAGCTAATTATATTTTAATATATTTTATAATAAACTAATTTTAATATAATTATATAACTAATTTAGTTATTTTTTATATAATATAATCATGATGTTATTAATACAAAATAAAAGAAAAAAAATGCTAGCCAAGGGATGCATTTCATTTTATTTACTTTTAGCTTCTCTATAAAGAAATGTAGAAATAACTTTTCAGAACAAGATTGCATTTTAGCTATTAATATAACTTACTCGTTGGAATGGTTAAAACTAAAAATAAAAAATAAATGTTTAGTTTTTTTTATATTTTTTTTTTTTTAGTTGCTGTGTCGAAGATGCTCTAAGTAAATTTTGTGACCTATCAATCCATGAGTTGCTATGAGCCGAATTTCAAATTAAAATAGTTGAAAATTGACTCGGTAAGATAATCGACTCTTAAGATTAACTCTCCACCTAGCAAATCAGTTAATAATAACCTTGTTTTACTTTTTTTTTAAAAAAATCTTAAGAAAAAAAAGCATATTGCAACCAATCATCATAAAATGTTTGAAGATATGATTGTTTCCCGAGATGATTTTTGAACAGGCACAGCTTTTTGAAACAAATGTTGACATTCTCCGAAACAGATTCGTTGTATTTACTATCTGCATCCTGATCAGATATAATGTTCAGACAACCACGAGGACCAATATTTGTGTGTGTAAAATCACTATTAGACTCAACTTTTTCTTGGTTTGGCCAGTGGAATGCTCTCCCAGTGCACTTTGGTTGAGGCGTAGCTGTCTAAGCTTCCATCATGCTGATTGATAATATATTAGACCGATCTTGGTAGAATAACAAGAGTGAATGCATCGATGATCTTATCTTGAATTATTTCTGTCCCACTGTGAATTTATATGCTACAGCTTGAGATGTTTTCTGTTGGTGCTTGCATCGAATGGAAATCAGTTTCAGGGTGACAACTAGATTGAGTTAGTGCTTGCAGATAAACTGACATGGTCCATCCAAATCCTATCATGGTTGCAGCCATTTGTCAAACAAATAGGGTAGCTGTGGAGCATGCAGTTGTGGATAATCTAAAGACATACCAGATCGTCTCTATCCAGGGACAGGTTTAGCCATTGTTATAAGACTCAGCCCAACGCGATATGAGTAAGTGAAAAGATCAGATTTTTTTTCTTTAAAATGATGTCTTTTTATAAATAAATAATCCAGGTGAACCCGCAATTCAAGCTTTGGAACAAGTCTAACTCAAGTCTAAGTTTTATAGCTATGTTTTTAAAGAATTTAACAAGTGGTGTCTCGGGATCATGGTGTTTTAGGACTTGAAATCCCACCTCACACTCCAACTAGCTATCTTATTTCTTGGCACTGATATGAGCTTTCAGGAAATTTCAGCGCAAAAGAAGAACAGGAACTATTTCCAGAAAATAAAACTGAGAATAAATATGAAATAACATAGTTTCACTAACAAAGAACATCCAGATAAATGAAACCATTCAGCTCATTCGAGTTGTTCCATTTTCTTCTCTAGGTTTGAATTCCCTTCCTGGAGGCCTATGTTTCTGAAAAACCATGGAACCTGTTAGTTTCTTTACCTGTCATCTGATTTTCTGGCCTTCATATTTCTTCAGATTTTCCTGTTATTATACATTTCCTAAACAGCTAGTTTTGTTGAAAAGGATTTCTGTTCCCTCAGAAGAGTGATTGTTGCATAACAAAATGGCATTTGGTAAACACTACTCTGTCATCAGGAAAGCTGCAGAAGACTATTTTTTAATCAACCAAACAAGGATTCGTTGGAACTACTAACCACTTGGTCATTAAAGTTTTGATTTGAACAACCATCTCAATTTAAAAACTTAAGTTGTTAGGTAAAGCCCTATAAATGATTTTATATTACTATCTACCAGCAAATTTGGAATCAGAATAGAGGATACCCAGCCTGACTACTTTTTTTGAGCGCTCATTGATTAAAGCAAACAAACTATATACAATTCGTTAATGAAAATCCTAACAATCCCTGTATATTCGTAATGAAACAATGGCTAAAACAGCTTATTACAACAACAGCAGGCTAAAAGGTTTTTCCATTGCGAGTTCACCACTCAAAACCGGTTTAAAATATGGCATCACAATGTTTGAAGTTCCGTACTCTCTATGTAACTATTGAGTGAGAGGAACACATTCAAGCTCAATCTCCAGCACCCCTCTCTCAACGTTCTTTAGCTTGAGACTGATTTCTTGTTTTACCTTTCCGTCTGCTAGTGAGATAATGCCATCTTTAACAAGGGTGTTATCCTGGCCTGCTATCCATTTACCAAGCTGCATCGACTCGGTGATGGTTGAATTCTCATAAGCTTTGGCAGCAGAAACAAGTGGTTGAATGTCTATCTCAGCCTCACCCATGAAGTCATCAGTTGTGAATTTATCCTTGTCGTAAACAAGCTGCATACAGCCACCTGGAATTTTAAGCATCCAAAACCAAAGACCAAAAAGAAGAGCTTGCTAATATGATTGATATATTTTGGTATAAAATTACAAATAGGAATAAAAAATTAAGAAAAGAAATGATTAATATTTCTATCAGAAGTGGCAAGTGTCATGAATCATGATCATCGAATTTATGATTTTCGAATTTGTGTTAATTCCACACCATAAAAATTTGAAACAAGTTACCACTTTTAGAGGAGGAATCTGTTCTGGAATTGACAACATTAGACTTTCATTCCAAATTGGATTCAAATTATTCTTTATGACACGAGTCCTCACTGACTGCAACAACAATTAACAAAAAAACAGCATTGTTAACAGGTTTGTTGCACCACAGACCATTGAAAATCAACAGAGTTGTAATGCCAATGAGGCCAAAATGAAAGGGAGGAGAGTCTCACTTGCTGGCCCAATGTAAGGACAACATATGGGTCACTAGTCAACACATCCCGGACAGCTAGGTTGGTTCCTTTGACTACATTAACCTTGATTAATCCAACAAATTCAACCATAGCTGCCTATAAACAGAACATTTCAGCAATAGAATCAGCAAGTTTCACTGAAATTTCAAGATAGGACGCATCACATTTTTCCATCCACGGCAAACCATGCATAATGATGGCTTGTGATCAAGTTATTTCAGACTAGTATATTTGTAACAGATCTCATTCTAGCTTGCTTCAAAAAGAAAAGGTGAGCTCATAATCCTCAACATAATATAAATACATTAATGAAATTGGAATTCATTACCAAAGAGTTGCTCTTTTTATTGTTCTTGTACTCAGTGTCTTTTCTTCCCCAGCTGTTACGAAATGCATTCCCAATACGATGCCTGGTTGCTTGTTTTTCATACTGTTTCTTATCTTGGGGTGAACAATGACTTGAACAACTAGAGGATAATGTACTTCTAGGACCCGGAAATGGGCAGGACATTTGTCCATCACAGTTTGAAAATTGCTTCTGCTCATATTTTCTCCTGGGTATTCAGAAAGTAAATATCTGATTTAGAACACCCTGTGTTTTTTTTATAAAGATATGATCAGTGTGGTACTGACATTACCTAATAAAATCAGATCGCTCCTCTATTGAGGCATCTGATTTTGGTTTTTGATAATCATCAGGAATAAAAGCTTCATATTTCTTGTTTGCAGCAGTATTGCCACCCAAATCTATCAGAGTGTTCACTTGTTCATCTGTCCATTCATCTAATTTGATTGATAGAACCTGACGGAAATAGAAAAAAATATAGCATCAGCAAAACAAACCATTATGGGAGACACAGACAGCACCAAGTAGCTGTGTTGAAAATGTTAGTTTTTGTTAACATCGCATCGGAAAAGCTCATTATCGAAAAGCTGTGATTTCTCCTCAAATTAAATTTCACATGCCTGTGTGTACTAAATCACGAGAGTACAAGATCTAACAGTATAAAGTTCTAAAATTTTGATTTTACAGACAAGGCCAACGAGTCAAGTTTCAAAACTGCACCTTCGTTAGATGCACCCCGAGGCTTCTATGAACGCCTGAACACTTGATACAAATAAAAACTCCAAAACTTATTGACCTGACAGCCAAAAATGATTCAGTCAAAAGGAAAATAGATAACCAAGCACAAGAAACACAGTTATCAGGAGTTGAGGAAAAGAAATTGCATCTGCTGCAGTTGTAAATGGGTGGCACAAAGTGTAGTTTTGGTACTAACCGAAAAGACAAATATCCCTTGCTTTTATGTGAAATTGTGACCAAAACAGTGATAAGAGTAAAAGCATATTTTGCTTTCGAGATAATGATTTCAAGTATATGTGTGTGCTAAATCTGCAATTTCCTTTGCATTATCCATTCATTTGCAGGAACAATATTTGACACTGATTCTAATGTTATAAGACTATGTTCTGATATTCAAGTATTTTTCACTAGGCATTCATACTCCAACTATTACGTTTTGATATACAGTTACAATTAACAGAGAGTGAATTGAAAGAGTATAATTCTGTGCTAATAAAAAGAAAATGGGGCATAACACAACACAGTTAAATGTGTGAAAAACAGTACCGCATTTATTATCATAAACTGTACATTAGGTGAATAAAAGTACATGGAAATGCATCAGGTTCAGTCTTAACAACTTACACCCATTTTGGATCTGGAGATCCACAATCAGCACAAATCTTGTTCCCTGATTGACTTAGCAATTGCTCCAGTCTTTTTTGTGGACCTGATTAATGAACAGAAAGATAAAATATATGACTTTCTTACATGAAATTCATAATTTCATTTCAATATAAGAGTATATCACTATTGCCTCTCTTTTATAAACCTAAATAGGAAACTAGTCCGCTTAGCACACCATATCCCTGCATGTAAAGCTAAATTGCATAACCCTGAGAACCAAATTTTGGTAGACATAAATCACATAGTGAAAGAATTTTGAGTCTGTTAATGACTTCGTAATATACTTCAACTAATATTTTTTAGAACGTTGAGCTATTGGAATCACAAAGAGTTTCAAACAAAAAGGTTCATAGATTAAAGCTCAAGATACCAGAAGATTTCTGTGGATCTCTACTGCTGCGGCAACTTCTTCTGCCAGAATGTAAGAGATCATCCAGACAAGGAGCCGATCCTATTAGTGCAATGCATTTAATCAATTAGCAGGTCATCATGGAAGACTATAATGTCAGGAATGACCAGGATGCAATTATTTTGTGCGGGTCTTTATAAACATAAATAGGGGGGAAAAAGAGGATAATTGTAGAAAAATAGAAAACGAGTCCTCTTGATAGACATATCCCTGTATGTAAGGTCATTATATTGGCATGACCATGAGAACAGAATTTTGTAAGAGATAAATCATAGAAAATTTCAACTTATATTCTGCAAAGTGATGAGAATTGGAATAACAAATAAACTCAAACAAAAAATTCAAAGATTAAAACTCAAGATACCAGAATGTTTCCGTTGATCTTTTTTGCTGCTGCAACTTTGTTCATCTGAATTTAAAAGATTATCAAGCCAAGAAGCCGATCCTAAAGAAAATGCAGTACATTTAATCAAATATCAGATCATCGAGAAAGACTATAACATTAGGAATGATGAGAATGCAATCATTTTGTGCAGGTCTTTATGAACCTAGGTGTGAAAAAAGAAGATAATAGTACAAAAATCAGAAAATGAGTCCTCTTAATGGATCATATCCCTGCATGAAAGGTCAATATATTGCAGAACCTTGATAGCTGAATTTTGCAAGAGATAAATTATATAGTAAGAGAACTTCGAGTTTGTTTAAGCCTTTGCAATATATTTCAACTTCTATTCTGCAGAGTGGCAAGCTATTGGAATAACAAAGATTTTCAAATAAAAAGTTGAATGATTAAAGCTCCAGATACCAGAAGATTTGTGTCGATCTCTTCCACTGCTGTCACTTTGTTTGTTTGAATGTAAGAGATCATCTGGACAAGGAGGCGATCCTAAAATGCAATATGTTTAATCAAACATCAGATCATCATGGAAGATTATAATGTTGGGAACAACCAGAATGCAATAATTTTTATGAAGGTCTTTATAAACCTAAATAGGAAATACAGAAGACAACAGTAGAAAAAATAGAAAACAGATCCTCTTATTAGATCATAACCCTAAAGTAAAATTAGTGCATAACTTGAGAACAGAGTTTTGTTACAAATAAATCACTCATACTGGATATTGAGTTTGTTTATGCCTTCGCTATACCTCAACTTCTATTTTGCAGAGTGATGAACCATTAGAATAAGGAAGATTTTCAATCAAAAAATTGAAAGATTAAGGCTCAAGATACCAGAAAATTTTTGTTCCTCTTTACTGCTGCTGCAACTCTGTTCGTCTGAATGTAAGAGATCGTGTAGGCAAGGAACCAAACCTAAAAATCCAAATAGCCAATCACTTATCGGACAATCATGGAAGATTATAGTGTTGGGAACTATCAGGACGCAATCATTTCTGTAGGTCTTTTCTTCATGGAATAGATCATACCAAATCCATATTAAAAATCAAAGCACAACATACACCAAGCTGAAAAGTATTAGCAAAGTCATTAACTGCATGAACATCGTAGCAAGTATCACATTTCACAGTTCTCAAGTTCTGAGAACCAGAAAACTATTAAGAAAAGATCCGTCGAAAAAGGACTTTTCCCGAGTACAGCCATCCTTGACTCTCAACACCATGCAAGTACAAATATAGAGATTTCGTCCCTTGAAAAAATTAGGGGATAAGACAACTTTCAAGAAGAGAGGTTATCATATTTATCATGAGATCTAGAAGAAGACATAATATATGACTGATTGATCCATGCAACTTAGAGAGAAAAGATTTAAATCTGGTTGTTAAAGGGTTGGAGGCTGATAATAATGGGGAAGGTAACCTTAGAAAAGAAATAAACTTACAGTGGTCTGCACTGCAGATGAAAGCATAATACAAAATTGGAATCAAAGAGAAGTGAACGGAGACAATTAGTTAAGAACAACAACAAAAATCGTGAACAGACTTCGATAGAGCTTAAGAAAGATATCAGTTACTTTCTGGCAACCAAGAAAACATAATACTCAACACTCAAACTATAAATCGACTATGTCTATATCTATAAATCTTGTAAGTGGTACAGCATGCTTGTAATTTCTAACCCCAGTTGACCATGAGCTTGATTCTACCAGACGATCAAGGGAAAAGAGAGAGCCCATCTATGCAATTGGCAAAAAGTTGAATAAAAGCAAAGAAACATTGCATCTCTATCAAAATCTGAAGTCATTTACTTTCCTATGGCAAAAGAGTATTGAAATCATATCTTGTTAGAATCATTTGACAGCAACTGAGATGATGTTCGGTCGTTTTTCATTAAGAAAATGAACCATAGAAAATGTTAACGAAAAGAAAGAAAAGGGGAAGAGTACAAAACATGTTCGCCATAAATTTATGCACAAGATTTTCACAGGACACATAGATTACCTTCAGAATTCTTGTGACTGATAGGCATCTCCATCCTCCAAACAATGGAAACAGAAATTACATGAATCGCTGCTATAATCTCATCATAGCCAAAGAAAATCCCCTTTTCTGTGTCAAATAAGCAATCAACTGCTCATAAACATAAACTATTGTAAATCCAAGAAAGCTAAAATTCAAACAAGATTAGATCACAAGAATCAATAATTGAAAAAAACAACAGGAATCAAAAGGGTTCTTACATATTAAAGGAATCTCTACGAAAAAGAAAAGAAAAGGAGGGCCTTGATCAGCTTCTTCTCTGCATCAAACACGTTGGCATATGTTAATATGTAAAAAAGAATTTGAAATAATCAATAGAAAAACATCCTAAAAACAAGAATTCAAAAAGGGTTCTTACGAAATCGACAAAGAAACCAGAAGGCAATGAAAATTTGGAAAAACAAGGCATCGCCTTGATAGAAGTGGTGGTTAATGGATTAGCTGGCCAAAACAATGCAAAAAAAAAAATTCCAAAAAAATGCAAGTTTTGGATAATGTAAGAAACAATTATTAAAAGGAAACACAACAAAGCAAAGATTCAGAGCATAAAGTTGAAATGAACTGGATATGATTAGAAGAATCTACCATATGATGATTGTATTTTATTCTGTCAGTCTTTAATTTTTTTTCTATTATTTGCAGCACAAGGATATAAAGTCAACCAACCAGATTTATTTATGAGGATGTTGTAATTTCCGTTCATTGGTTGAACTTACCAGACAAAACTAAATCCTGGTCCCACGCGCTTTCACTTGCTCGTGTCTTGCACATCGTTCATCACTCATGTCCGTAATTATTAAACGACTCAATAAATTAAGATTCAATGAAATAGTCTTAAAATTTTAAAATTCAGACCTTCGTTCAAACTAAGATTCCGTTTATTTTCGTGTATTTTTTTTAAGAAAAAAATTAATTTTTTTATTTTTTACTTGAAGAAATCGGGGAGACTTATAATTTATTCATGTGATCTCTCCTCGTCATGAGAGAAGGTAATGAAAGAAATATTTATTGATATCCTCTTGGACAAGTGGTGCGTCGACTTGGATAATGCATCCACGTTGGCTCATTTTCCACATGCTCGGAACCCATTTTGAGCTGTCTTCTTTCGGTTTGATTTTTAAAATATTTTTTATTAAAAAATATTTTTATATTATCAAATTAAAATTATCTAAAATATAAAAAAATAATTTTAAATAAAAAAAATTAAATTTAGAATTTAGAATCGCGGTGCAAACCGTGTTTTTAAAAAATTCAATTTTTTTTTTGCTAAAATTTAATATAGTTTATACGTTTTGGATCGTTTTGATGTGCTGATGTCAAAAATAATTTTTAAAAAATAAAAAAATATTATTAACATGTATTTCAGTATAAAAAAATTATTTAAAAAACAACCATTAGTACACTACTAATCACTCTTAAGAATCGAACACAGTGAGGTCGGGCAATGTCCCTTCTCCACACTCACACACACGCATACACGGTTTCCATCCCGGTCTCCAAGGATGGAAGAGGTCAAGGCTCTGAATTTTAAAGTTTTCATGCCTAACCTTTTCTTTTATTATTAAATTAGTTTGATATTAGAATACTCAAAGACTAATTTTATCATATTAATATCTAAATCTAATATTTGATTTGGCGTAATGGATAAGAAAGTATGTTTTTTTTAAAAAAAAATCAAATTTCAAAATCATCATGTAGATGAATTTATTGAGTTTTTCTTGAATGCAACATGTAAATGTTGATGATGGCTATTAAAATCATATGAATAAAAGATTTAATTTTGATTGAAAAGCAAACTGGATTGAAGATATACATACAACTGTAATTTGATTTTATTAAGAAACAAATTTAAAATAAAATTATTTTAATTATTTAAAAAAAAATCTTCAAACGGTATTATTTTAATTTAATTGACCTGTAAGCTGTTCATGATTTAATAACTTTAAAGGACCCTGGTGACTTAAATTTAGTTTTTATTGGGATACATTATAATTTATTCTTTTTAAGTAGTGCCATCCATTTATGCTTTAATGGTGGACCACTGATACAGAAGCGTTAATGGCGTAAAGTTTTTCCACTTTATGGAGACATCAGGCCATTATCTCCATCATAGCATGCTACAACATCCATCGCTATACTGTTTTTGCAGGATACAATTACATGGTGTGGAAGCCCATCAATTTATTCCAGCTGATTTCTCGAAACTGGTATTTGACCTCACTGTGTACTCTGCTACAAGTTGGGAGAATGACGATGACTTGTTCTCTAACAACCTTGTTGGAGAATCATATTCCTCAATGAGACCTGAGACATGGTTGCAAATACTTAGAGAAAATTGAGGATTCATATCATTTACAGGCAATGCTACATCAAGTTTCCATACTCACCATGACTTAGAAGCAAAACCATGTCACTGTCAAGAACAGAGGTTATTCGATGTGCAATGGTTATCACTGTACAGTCAGAGAAATGCTGCCTGAGCGTTTGCTGAATAAGATTATCAGTGGCTGTGTCAACTGAGGCAGTAGCTTCATCAAGGACCAGGACCTTACTTTTCTTGAGAAGCACACGCCCTAGACAGACTAGTTGCCTCTGGCCCATACTCCAGTTCTCCCCATTCTCGATAACTGCAGCACCATCCAGGATGACCATTTAAAAAGATGTGCACAAAAACGGGGTAGCGGTGATTGGTGAGAAAGACAAACCTGTGGAATCTAGCTTCCTTTCCTTTTTCCTAACTTCATCTCCAAGTTGGCACTTATCCAGAACCTGGGATCATAACAAATTTAAGTTAGCATTTGTGCTATGTTTCAATCATCAATCCTTGAAATACTGAACATCAATTCTATGAAAAAACACACAGGCACGTGTATAACAGCATTCACACGTCCCTCATTGAGCTAACATAATAGAGACAACACACCTCCCAGATCTGTTCATCTGTGTACTCTTCAAGTGGGTCCAAATTACTTCTAACAGTCCCTTCGAACATGGTTGGATCCTGGGGAATAATGCTCAGTCTTGACCTTAAATCATGCAGGCCAATCAGTGAGATATCAATGCTGTCAATCATAATCTGACCAGCTGCAGGTTCTACGGTTCGGAAAAGAGCCTGTATGAGAGTAGATTTACCACTGCCTGTTCTCCCAACAATACCAGTTTTCTTTCCTCCTGGGAAAGTGCATGAGAGACCACGCAGCACAAGTGGCATGTGTGGGGCATATCGGACCTGCATCGTATCCAACCATTAGTAACATAAAAATAATGCATGCCAATTGGAGCAACAAACAGAACAAAATTACCTGCAGATTATCGATGTCAATTTCGCCATGTGATGGCCAAGAATGGCCAGGCCTGTTCGCTTCAATTACAAGAGGAGGCTCGGCAGGTATAGAAATGTACTGAAGAATTCTCTCTACTGATATGAGTTTGTTCTCGCAATTGCAGAAACACCATATCAACACATATTGTGCCATGTGTAGGCCAAGCGCATACGTAACAGCTAAGCCTGCAATGGCTATGGAAAAGAAAAAAAAACGTGTGTTTCAGGTTCACTCATTGGTTGACAATAGGAAGGGAAATAGAGAACAGGTGCAAGACAAGAACTGCCAACCTGGATTAATTTTTTCTGGAAAAGAGACTAAAAGAAACAGACAGAAAGCAAATGTAATAGAACTGAACATATCCATTCGGAAGCAAAGCCATTGCATTGCAGCAGAATTATGAAATTTGGGCCGAGAATATGCATCTGTTAGTTTCATATTTATT
>Ga0307510_10000096_pt1 | contig 67572 bp, 52 predicted proteins | sample 12_EM_MG_FD_207224 | JGI IMG/M metagenome (GOLD analysis project Ga0307510, IMG submission 207224) | Populus trichocarpa ectomycorrhiza microbial communities from riparian zone in the Pacific Northwest, United States - 12_EM | ecosystem: Host-associated > Plants > Roots > Unclassified | place... | reverse complement strand
TATATATATATATATATATATATATATATATATATATGTGTGTGTGTGTGTGTGTGTGTGTGTGTGTGTGTGTGTGTGTTTGCCATATTTGCGTTGAAAACCGGGTATTCTAAATGCGAGATTCATATATTTTTTTTATAAATAAAAAAAATACAGACCTTAAAATAAATATGCTAGAAAATCATCAATCTCTCTCTCTTTCTTTTTTTGAAAAAAAAAATGAAACCAGTAGATCCGGCCGGGTCACCCGGCTGGACACAAAAAACTCAGCTACTGTTCAAGTGAATTATAATTCACTTGAACAGTACAAACAAAAGGCATGCACAGTAGCTATGTAATTAAAATGCAAAGTGAAGAGAATGCATGGAAACTTACCTGGCGCTGAAACGGGCGAAGGAGATGGTGCTGCAATTTCTTGCGCACAACCGGTCATCACTGATTCTGAAGACAACGACGAACGCTGGTAACTGGTGTTGGTCTCTGTCTTTCTCTTCTTGACGATGCTTTCTCTGGAGACGACGAAGACGATGATGAAGGTGTGATGTGCCGACGGAATGGATGTTCTTCCCTCTGTGTTTTCTTGCTCTTTCTCTGTTTTCCTGTGGGCTGCTGCTTCGGCTAATATCTATGGAAGAAAACGTTGCACCGCTGGAGGAGAACAAACTGGAGATGAAAATGAAGGGACGAGGGCGATGGCGAGGGCGTGCTGGTTGGTCCCTCTGTGTTTTCTTCTGTTTGTCTTCTTTCCTTCTGCTCGTCCCTGTTGTGTTCTTCTTCGCCCGTTTGTTCTCTGGTTTGCTTTCCCGTGCTTCCCGCCTTGTCTCTACTGAGAAGAAATGGTTGCTGCTGCTGTGGGGCTCTGTGGAGGCCGGTCTGGGGCTACGTTGACAGAGAGGGCTGCTTCGGGTGCAGGGGAAGAAATGGCCGAGAGAGGGGAATGGCCAGTAGGGGGACTGGTTTTGGGTGCTCTCTCTCTCTCTCTCTCGTTCTTGTCAGAAGGAAATGGAAATGAGTGGGCTGTCGGGAAGAGTGAGATGAGGAAATCGGGGAGGTGGTTGGCTATGGGTAAAAGGAGAAAGAGGTTGTGGCTTAAATGGGGTTCTCTGGTTTTGCAAGGGAAGAATGGAGATGGGGGACTAACAGAGAGGGGAGCTGCTGCGTTTTGGAGGAGAGATGGCGATGGTGGAACGGCTAAGAGGGGAATGGGGATTCTGGTGAAAGGGAGAGGGCACAGTGTCTGGCCAGAGAGAGATTAGTTTTCTCCAAGGGCTGGGGCTGATTCGTTGTTTTTATTTTTAAAAGATGAGCAGGGGCTACGGCTAAGGTTAGGGTTTTTTTCTGTGCTTCCCCTTATTTTTGTTTGTCTCTCTGCTGGGGCTGATTCGTTGTTTCCCTCTTTTTGCATATGACTGGAAGTTTATTTATATAAAAAATCTTTACACGTGATATTTAAAAAAATATTGCAATAATTATTGCAGAGATTATTTTCTATAACTAGCATCAACAAATCTTATATATATGGCATTTTATATTGCAGTGATTATTTTCCATAACCAGCACGAATCAAATCATATATCTATGGTATTTTATATTGCAGTGATTATTTTCCATAACCAGCATGAATCAAATCATATATATATATATATATATATATGATATTTTATATTGCTTTAATTATATATGATTCAATAATTATCTCCTTGACACATTGCTTCCTTAATCTTAGCCCTGATGCTCTATGTTTTCGCCACATGTAAATCCTTATTTTTATTTTTATTTTATTTTATTTTTATTTTTGAAAAATTATTAAAACATGGGTCAAAAATTGGGTAGCAACAACCATATCTAGAATGGTCATCAATAAATATAATGAAATAAGTATATCCATTTATGGCATAACTTGTCATTGGTTCATATAAATGTATGTATTAGACTTAACAATTCTTTAGACCTTTCACTCTTTCCAGTAAAGTATGTTTTGGTCATCTTACCTAATAAACAAGCTTTATAAGTTTCTTATGAATCATAACCAAAATTATTAAAATATTTTTCTTTATGTAACTCGGTGATTCTCATTTTATTAATATGACCTAGTCTACAATGCCATAAACTTAAAGGATATTGATTATCTAATCTATTCTTCTTATTGGTTATAATGAACTTGAGAATTTCAAAATCAAATATATACAAACAATTTGTATAATCATCATATCTATAAAAAAACATCATTATTATAAAAAAATAATATTTTTCCTCAATAATAAATTTAAATCTATTCAAAGTTAAGTTAGATATGAATATAATATTTCTAGAAAGTATCGGAACAAAATAACAAATATCATGTTCTAGTATAAGTCCACTTGGCAAAGTAAAATAATAAGTTCCTACAGGTAATGCAATAACCTTTGCTTTATTTCCAACTCGTAGGTCCATTTTTCCTTTATATAGTCCTTTATTTTTCTTTAGTTCATGTATATTATTGCAAATGTAAAAATCACATCTGGTATCCAATACCCAAGAACTACTATGTGAAGTAGAATTTTCAATTATAAACATACCTGAAGTAGAAACTTTAATAAGTTTCATAGCCTTCATGATTGCAAGATACTCCTTACAATTCCTCATCTAATATCCATATTTCCCACAATGATAATAAGTAGTCTTATCTTTCTTGATGCCCTTAGTAGGCTTCTTTACTTTAGAGACAAAACCCTTCTTATTCTTATTCTTATTCTTCTTCTTAGACATTCCAGAAGACTGAACTAGGAGAATAAAGCTTTTTTCTTTCTTATGGGCTCATTTAATATTTTTAAGTATATTAAATTGTGATATTTGATATTTTTAAGCAATTCCAGCAATGTACTATCCAACTTATTCATATGATAGTTCATAATAAATTGTGAAAATATTTGGAGTGATTATTGCAAGACCAAGTCAACACTAAATTCATGGTATATGACAAAGCTCAATTAACCTAATTTCTTAATATACCTAATCATTTTCAAAACATTAGTGTTCACTAACTTTAAAGATCTCATAACTCGCGGTCCTACAGGTTGCATCAAACAACTTTTTATGATACATAATCATAGTATAAGCATTTATATTCTCATATTATCTTTGAAGTTTAAGTGTCATGCTCTCTAACATTACACATAAAGCATGCTCATCATCATCATTATCATCAATATAACATTGATATTCATTTCTAAATCCTTCATCAGCATCCTCATTAAGAGCAAGAGGAATCAGATTTTCAAGAATATACACCTTCTTTATTATTTGAGAGCAATTCTCATATTACGGTATTAGTCTAAAAAATTTGGTTCTGTCAATTTATTAGCACCATGTATGTTATTTAGGGGTATATTTCTTTTTACTCATGGTAATGTATCAATCTATTCATGTAAAGGTAGCGACTATTGGTTTAATGCATAAATATTTATAACCAAATTCAGATAAGGTCTTTAATCATAATTTGATCTCCCACTATTTTCCTATAAATTAATAGCCTTCCCTATTAATTCAGAAAATCTCGCTTAGATATCCTAGTAGGCTAGGATCCCATTCAATTTATATGACCTTAAGTAACTCAACAAATCAAAATAAATTAAATTAGGTAGATAACATACCTTGTTAATTAAATCTTTATGTAACTTCTAGATCAGTTATGTAATAACTCTTTATCTAAACATATCATATATGTTTCACCTAACTACTTTATTTAATCTTATACGACCATGAACAACTCATCCAAATCAATAAGTTAGTAAAGTACGATCTGATTTTATAGCATTCAACATATTCGATTAACAATAACCTTAAATAGCTCAAAAAGTTATTTATGAATAGAACTTTGATTTTATATATATAAATCAAAAGGCAACAAATCATGTTCTCGATATGTACTTAATATATTAATGAGAGATTTATTATTAATTTTAATTAGGCCTCATTACATGGCATAATTGATATATCATAATACATAACAATTATATATTAACATACGCCCCTAGCATGACATTATAATTGGATGATTATAGACATATCTAAACTAATTCACTTGAGCCATCAAAGGGAATTTGGTGGTCAGAACCTAGATAGCTGCTGCAAATCTTCATAAGTTCTTTGCGAGCACCATGATTATATCCTTCACGACCATTCTTTCTTTGTTCTGGATTACAAAATAATATTTCTATATAAATTCCTATATTTTAAAATTACATAACATTTATATAATTGAATAAGAAACCTTGAGTTATATTCGAAGGGAATTAGATGAGAAAAGAATTTTACAACCCTATAAGAAAAATAGAGAAAAGACAGGACATGCAGGTCTTATTTATATATTACAATCATTCAACAATAAAAACACAATCACGTTGGTCTTTAATAACCATTGTCATAACCCAATTTTTTACCCCTATTTTTTTCTTCAAAAAAAGAAAATTTTCAAAAATATCAACAAATAACAAAAACATAAAAAAATATTTTTGACAGATTTGCGTCGTTTTCAGTTTCAGCATCTTTTCAAAAAGAATTTTAAATTTTAAATTTTTTTTTCAATGCGTTCAATTTTTTAACATGCTCATTTAAAAACATTGATATTTTTTAAAAAGTCAACATTGACATTGCATTTTTTTTTTTACATAAGAAAAATCAAGAAATCAAAAAATGATATTTATAAAGGGATCAAATTGTTTTTGGGTTACTTGGTCACCAAGTTTGCTTGGAGACCAAGCAATTCAAAATAACAAACTCCTTTTACCTATAAATAGGTAATACACACATAAAAGGGGGAATTAGTTAGAGAGGCTAACAAAAAAAAAAACAAAAGAAAGAAAAGCCAAAACCATCTCCCTCATTTCTCTTCCACACCAAAACACGTGACCCTCTCTTTTTAAAGGTTAAAAATGTGAATGATAGGAAGAGGGGAAGGCAAATGAATTAAAAAAAATTATTAAATCCCTATCTACTTTATAATTCAATTATAAAAGTTTGTGTAACTAAAAAAAATTAAAACAAACAAGCAAATAATGAAATGGTGTTTAAATCAAGTTTAACAGCTCTTGGGATTTTTTACTTCGCCATAACTAATCATATGCGAATTTCTCAATTGAACTAATCTCTCTCGAGCATCAATGAATTATTTTAACAAGCAAACTTCCTACATCTTGGTGAAAATTCTAAACTTGTCAAAATTCATTAGGAATGGTAAAACCCTTAATGATTACACAAGTTTCAAACATATCTTTATCATATAGATTTCTTATGGTATTTCAAACAATGGCTTAAACAATTATCACTTCTTAGTCTCAAATTGAATCCCAACTCAAGTAAACGGTGATCAAACGTACATAAGCATTAAGTTCAGAATAAAATACTCAACAACTACTAAATTAATCCAATCAAAGAAATATTCACATAATCATAGTTAGGCTAAATTAAAAAATCACAGAATAAAGAAATACTCCATAGCTAAATTAAAAAGAGACAAAATTGATACAATGAACATCACTCAAGAGTATAGGCAAATTGTAGAGTTATATGTCAATAAAAGGGTTGTTGTCCTTAGCTTTTTTCTTTCAGTTCTGATTGCTTCTGCTCTTAGATGTCGCCTCCTCTCTTGTGGTGTGTTTAGGGTATCAAAAACATATGTTAGTTGCTGCCTAAAAGGGCTCTTACAGTATGACTTTATCATTTAAAGGAAAGGAATTCACTTCACTTCTCTGTAATGGATTCTAACTTTATTTTCTTTCCTGATATCATGGGCCAATTTTGGGGCAGAAATCATGTGCATTGAGACTTCTCTATTTGTGGAATGATTATAGAGAATCAAGTTTTTTTCCAATGAAACTAGTCTTGTAATTTTTGGACATCTGAAACTCGAGATATTTGCCAAAAACCAAGACAGTTTCTGGGCCATAGGGACTCCTCACCTGATTAAACTCTATATTTTGACTCACTCTTTAAGCTTTAAAATAGCAAAACTAGGCTATTTTCTCTGCATAATAATTATAGGCCTATGTCTCAGCTTTTCAGAAAGGTAGAGAATGCATGAAACGAAGTTGTATAACTCTTGTTATAACGCAAAAACCAATTAGTGTCCAGACTTGTCTAGGGCAAACCAACTAGTGTTTGAACTCTAAGCTCAGCCTATTGTTTGCCTCCTTATATGATCCTAAATTGAGCATACTCCAGTAGTTGAATACCTAAAAATACATTGAATTCCTAAGAAGTAAATAATTGTCAAAGATACCTAAGACTCTTGAAAACTCGCTAATAATCACATAAAATACTCTAAAATAAAGTCAGAATGACTAAAAGTATGTGTGCAATATATTCTCTTACTAATTGGCATTTAGGGGTGGGTCTATATTTCTTCTGCAATGTTGCAAAACTAATAAATTTGATATGCATGCAAAAAATGAAAAACAAGATAAATTGAATACGGGTTCACCCTTCAAGGGGTTGCAAGGTACTTTAATGTTATCATTACAACGACGAGAGAATTGATATTCATCTTAGTCAATTTTTAATATTCTAGACTCTCGTAGAATCTATGTGATAATTATTCGCCTCCCTAAAGTCCTAGAATTCAGGATGTTACTTAAGTGAACATACAACCTAAGGATATGTTCTAATCTTAAGTGAACATGGGTAGATTTTCTATTTGGTCTCAAAAGGGTCTCAGATTTGCTTAGTAAAGTTCTTCGTAAAGACAGTATGAGGGAGTTGCGATGAATGGTTAAGGCATGTATGCCTACCATTACCAACCAGACACTCATATATGAGTTAGGTGTTTCACGCATTTGAACCTTGAACAATAGTCATAGGGCATACCACTAATCCCCTACCTAACCTAGAAGTTTGTGTGTGCTTTCGAGAATTAAAGCAGGTGATGCACGAGACATTAATTCATATCCAATATACAAATGTATATGCAATATTTAAAAAATTAAAGCAGAAAAAAATGCATGTTGATAATAAAAATGATAGATAAAAAGCAGTAAAATTTAAAGCATAAAAAGAATAAAAAATGTATAGACCAAAAAAAAACGAAACACAAAATTTAAACAAACGAACAAAGCTTAGTCTGTGGGATGTCCCTAGTGGAATCGTGAAGATCATCCTCCCAAGCCAAGATCATCGGAATGTGGGTGGAAAGGACAAAGAATTATTGTCCTTTATCATTAAAAAAGGGATGGAGTCACTAATTAGTATTTTGATCACTAGGAACCCTAACTTGTCTCAGAATCTGGATAAAAAAAAAAAAAGGTTATGTATAGAAAGGACGTATCATCCCTAGTATATCTTACCTAATGTAAGCTGCATTGTTTATTTGTTTGATATACGGTAAGGTACTGTTATGTTTTCTAACTGTTGACCTGTCTAATGCTTAAAAGCAGTCGACCCTAATAGAGTGGACCATAACTTTAATAGATCAAACCTAGCCATTTTAGAGTCAAAACATATTTTTTTGCATTGTTTTTAATATTAGAGATACGTCTTACGTCTAAATTCGTAATCATTGATGTTGGGACAAACAAAATAATTTTTTTATATATTTTTGAAATTTAGACCAAATTCTCATGGATTTCATAAACTAGTTATTAAATCTAAAACTGCAAGCTAAGATATCCAAAAATGCATGATGCTAAATCATGCCATGTATTTTTTTTTTATTATATATGCAAATATGATTTTTATTTTTATTTTTGAGAGACTTGGCCATATGAAATTTAAAATAAAGTTGATTTTTTTAATGAAACATTTTTGTTCTTTCTGTGGAGGAAACCAATTTATTTAATACTAAAAAAGTTTCTTGTGTGTAAATCACAATTCTAAACCTTAAATATGGAGGGTAAAAGAAGTGGGGAACTCAAAATAATTGTAAAATGATGTTTCAAAAATTAAAAATTTATTAAAAACTAGATTAAGACCGTGTTTGGTAAGACACAAATAAAATGCTTTTATCAAGCTATTTTAAACATGATATTAACTCAAGACAAATTATTGTTCATTCAAATCAAAACCAAGCAACACCAAAAATCCACACGAATCTTATTAATTTTATATACTTCGTTCAAATTGCATTCTAATCAAATGAAACAACACAAATAATCAAATATAATTCATGCATCAATATTTAATGTTCAAAACACAATCACTATGTTAAAAAATAAACTCACAATTCCACACAAATAAATCATTTCAAAATAATAAAAAAAAAACACATGAAACCAAATTAATATTGTACAAACAATTCAAATATTATACAGAATAATAAGTTTTGTCCCAAATTTTACAACATTGTAGCAATTTGACCAAAACATATTTTGAGGTGATGAGACTTTTGAGGTTTTTAGTATGTCCATAATCCACCAAGATCAGGTTCAAGGGGATGCTGGAACAGTGATGACGCGTGTACCACGCCCCACCGATACTTCCAACACATGGACTCACGCGTCACCGTTGCTGGAGGAACATGAGCTACTAGATCTGAAGCTCCTCCACTTCATCTTCATTCCTACACTGGCAGTGATGCTCAATGCTGCTCAAGGGAAAAGATCTAGACACCCCAAGCTTCGATCCTCTTGGCCTTTTCCCTTCTCCTTCAGATATATTTCTTTCTCCTTCACTGCTAGTTTTTTTTTATCTATTGTTCTCAGTTGTTATAGACTACTATAGGTCTATTGTGAAGGCTATCTGGTGTTGTTGTGGTTTTCATTTGTTACAGGCAGTGTAGGAGGCTAGTCGTTAGTCCTTAGCCAAGTTTGAGTCTGTTTTTGCTGACGAGATCTGGTGGTGCTTTATTGAAGAGCTATTGGTGGAGTTTGCTGTTGGAGGTTGAAGATGGGTGGTTGGACCTTATGGGTGGTGTTGGGTTTGTGTGCGGTGGCTGGTGGTTTGGGTGTGGCTAGCAGTGACAATGAGAAGGAAAGGAGTTACTAGCAAAGAGAGGGAGGATGGAGATTTTTATGTTATTGGTGGGTCTCAATGGTGAGCTGTCAACTGTGGGAGGTTGGTGTGTAGTCTGGTTCTAGTGGTGAAGATGAGAGATGGCACCGTTATGATTGACATTAAGGTCGCACCATGACTTGTTTTGGTCAGTATTTTTAACAATGAAGATAGAGATAAGGAAAGGTTGGTTTGTTAGCTATCCTTGATAGTGCTAGTGCCGGTAAATTCCTTATAAACATGGAGGATATATTAGAGATCTATATCAGTCAGGGTTATAAGTGGTGGTGATAGTAGAGGTGAAGAGGTGAGTAAAGGTTGAAAAGGTAAGCAGAGGTCGAAGATGAGGATGATGGATATAATCCGGTCAGAATGAAAGAAATGGGTTGAATGGGGTTGGGTGGATTTGGGTTTTTATGGGAGGCTGAGGTTGAAGATGGGTTAAGGCTTTTTGCCTTTGTTTTTTGTTTCCTTTTTCTTCATATGTCAGTAGGGAGAGAGGATGAAGATTGGCAGTTTTTTTATTATGTGGCTAACAGCTCCTGTTGTAAAGATAGAATCTCTACTTTTTTAGTGCAGTTGTTTTTGGCTTCGAAAGAGATGAAGTGATTGCTTGTTTTTTTTTTCTTGGTGTGGGGAATGGCGGCTATGTTGCTTTTTTTTTAGGAAAAGGGAGGGTAGGCTTTTACTAAGAGTGTGTGTGTGTGTGTGTGTGTGTGTGTGTGTGTGAGAGAGAGAGAGAGAGAGAGAGAGAGAGAGTTCTTTCTTTTGTATTTTTGTTTTTTTAATTGATGTGTGTTAGAGCGTGTGAGTTGGTGAGTGAGAGAGAGAATTGAAAAGGTTCATGTATTTTTATTTTGTTCTCACTAACTGCATATTTTTCTTATGAGATTCCCTCATTAATTTGTTTTTTTTTCCTCCCAATTGCTCGGTCCTTAAGCAAGCTTGATGACTAAGTAAACCAAAAGCACTTTGGTCCCTCATTTTATTTTTTTTATTTTTTATTTGCATTTTTGGTCCCCTTGTCAAATATTTTTTGTATTTGATTTTTTTTAAAAAAAACAATGTCAACGTCGACTCGATGAGAAAAATAAATTATTTTGAAATGAGCATATTAAAAACTGAATGCATCAAAAGTAAATTTTTTTAGTTTTTAATTCTTTTGGAAAGACACTAAAAATGCCAAAAACATTGCAAATACATCAAAAATATATTTATTTGATTTTTTGTTTGCTATTTTTTGGATTTAAAAAAAAAGTAAGAAAAAAAGGGTCAAAGATTGGGTTATGACAATACTGAATTGTTTTATACATGACCATACTTTTGTTAGTGGTGGGGGCAGTGAGCCTATTGTCGGTTGCAACAATCAAAGAAGAAGAAGAGGAAGAATTCACGGTTCTGTTCTTGGAGTCTTATTTAGGTTTTTCAGGTTTAATTTATGAATTGAACCAACAACTTATATCTAATTACATCTAATTATATTTAGAGTTGAAATTATAATTATAATTATTCTTTTAATTGTATTTTTTTATTTGAAAAAAATATTTCAAATTGCAAATTATTTTCAATTACATCCTCCTTTAATTTTTTCATGTCTTGGATTTGATCTTATTCTTTTTATTGCTATTTTTTATTTGAGATAATTTATTAAAAAATAATTTCATCCTCCATCATTTTTTTTCTATGAGGTTTGATCCTTATTCATTTTATTTCTATTTTTCTAATTTGACAAGTTTTTTAGATTGATTTTTTTTTCTTTAATATTAAATTAAATGGGAATTGGGCTTCTTAAGTGAGTTAAGGCCTGAGATTTCATAGGTGTGATTTTAGAAGATTAACTCAAGTTTAGAAGATTTATCCGGGTTTGCTTGGTTTTTATGTTTTTAGATTAGGGTTGCCTTTTATATTACTAAATCAACAAAACTTTTTAAACCCAATCAAATTAATGACATAAGTCTCAAATTGCTTTTACTTCATTAGAAATCCTAGTGTTTCCTTAACTTCTTTTCTTCTTATGTCCAGAAAATATCGTCTGGCTTGCAGCGTTGCGCTGGTCATCTATATAGGTTTACTCAAGTCACTGTTTTTTTTATCTTTTTTTTTAAATTGAAATTTTCAACCTTCAATATTTAGTTCATTGTAATTGGGCTTTATAATTTTTTTTTATATGGGTTCCATAGTTTTATCACGATCTCATATCCTGGATTGCGAGTTTTATAGGGTAACAATGGTAAGCCTAGTTCGATCCAATGTTCTGGCATCTTAATATTTTTTAAAAAAAGATATATCATCTAATGTGTCAGCATTTAAGTACTTAAAAGTGTTTTGACCAAAATAAATCAGCATTTAAGTACTTAAAAGTGTTTCAACCAAAATAAATCAAATCTTTGAATTCCTAATGTCTTTATTTTTTTTTAAGTTGAAAAAATAATGATTTGACCTTTGGCATAAAATAGGTCAAAAAACTAGTTGAAAACTATTCATTAAATGAAAAACCTAAAACATGTGTGAAAAGTATTATATATAATTTTATGATTTACAGTGGATTGGAATAGTAAAATCATGGTTTTGCCCTTTTCAAGAAAATCCAATGGCCTTGCACTAGGAGTTATTATTGTCTTTTCATATGGTCCATTAGGCATTATGAAATTAATTGAGGGCAGTTAGGCCTTTTTAATTTTTTGAGACAATGTAATTAATTAATTTCCCTCAAAAGCAAAAAAAAAAAAACTAATTTAGGTCTAGGAGCTTTTTTGAAATTCCACTTTTAACAGCACACTAAAATGACTTTATTACCTTTAAAATCAAAATTTCTTTTCCTTACCTCTAGCAGCTTATTCGTACTTTCATTTATTTATTTTTTGTAATTATCATTTAGCCCTAGCAGCAAATTGGTATTTTAATAAATAAAAAAAAAGTGGTTTGTGCATGCATGTGTAGAGGTTTACAGTGGCCAAAACCAGCCTTGGTGTTTTCTAATTTGTCACGATGGGGAACTACTTCCCTAGACGACAAGTGCAGTGGAATTCCCTTTGATTTGGTATTACTTGGTTTTTTTTTACTCTCTCCTTCTCGATTTCCACACCTCATCTTCTAGAATTTCACAGCAACCCTTCAATTTCTTTTTCCTTCATATTTGATCATTGTTCTTTCAATTGATTTTTTTTTATTTGAATTATTTTATAGAATTGATATTTATTTTCAATTTCATCCTTCTTTGATTTTTAATCTATCAGATTTGGTTCATATTCTTTTGGTTGTTATTTATATTGTTTGAGATCATTTTTAAAATTGATGTTTTTTTTTACAATTTCATCCTCAATTTTTAATTGCTACTTTTTTACTTCGACAAAGTTTTTGAATTGATATTTTTTTTTCTGATTTCATCATTTAATATCAAATTGGGCTTATTGATTGGGTCCAGGTTTGGGATTTAATGGGTTGTGAATTTGGAACATTAACCCATGTTTAGGAGATTCACTCGGGTTTATTTTTTCCCTTTTTTAAGCTAATTTTTTTTTCCAATTTTATCCTTTAATATTTGATTTAATTAGACATTGGGCTCCGATATTTGTTTTTCATTCTTTAGGATTTTTAACTATTTTTAAAAATATCTTGGGTTTTTTTACATGTCGTTCTTTGTTAAATTTATCTTTTCTTAAAAGAGATTTTGATTTTTAGTTAAATTAAATTAATTGCTTAAATATAAGCATAATATTCTTACCTCATGATATTTTGTTTAATTTGCTTTCAAATTTAACGGGTTGTAATAGGAGATTAACTCGGGTTTAAATGACTCGCCCGAGTTCATTTTTTTTCCTTTTTTTTAATTTTTTTAGTTTCATCCTTCAAAATTTAACTTAATTGAATATTGAACTCTATTATTATTTTTTATTTGCTTCTTATAGGATTATTCACTAATTTTAAAAATAACACGGGTTATCTCAAGTCTTTTTATTTGTTGTTCTTTGTTGAATTTAGCTTTTATTTAAAGGAATTTTTTTAATTAAATTAAATTAATTACTTAAATATAAGCATGATATGCTTATTTCATGATATTTTGTTTGGTTCGCTTTCCTAGTTGTTGCTCAGGCGGTGCATGCAACCTCTTTTGTTGCCTCTATATAGCGTTTCATATAGGCTTGTGTCCATGGCAGAGCAACAATGAATATCTAACATATTATTCTTTTTTATTTTTTTTAGTATGATATTAATGACTTAATATTTTAAAAGTGTTTCTCTAATATGTATTAAATTTATTACTTCTTAGTATCTTGACATTTTTTAAAGGTTAAAAAAAAAAAATTAACCCGGGCATATTGCGGTTAACAATCTAGGTATTTGAGAATGTGGTAGCGGTTGTTTTTCAAAGTGTTTTTCACTCGGAAATGCATCAAAATAATATTTTTTTTATTTTTTAAAAATTATTTTTAACATCAGCACATCAAAATGATTTAAAAATATCAAAAAAAAAATTAATTTGAAGCAAAGAAAAAAATAAAAAAAATTTAATTTTTTTCAAAAACATTTTTAACACGCAAAAACAAACAGGCATGTATAATTGCTCTCTCTTGAGAATTAGATAACTAACGTAATTTATATTCTATTAAAAAACAAATATATTATATATCTTCTTTTTTACTAATATATATACAAGTAAGACCATGAAATAAAGCTCTCATTCACATCGTATATGATAGTGGTTGATATAAAGCCATTTTAGGATCTTCCCTATTCAAGATTTGTTCTCTGCTATAGCGGTGGTGAAACTTCATTATCGTTTCATGCACCAGCAGTTTCAGATGGTATAATCCCAAGCGCCGGTGCCTGGTTGTTTGAATTGTCTTTTCAACCATTGAGGAGGAGTTCGCAGGGTATTACGAAAATTAAGAAGGAAGATCCGACCATCTTGGCAAATGCAATAGAATCTGATTTCATGACTGTACTCAAGAAGCATTTGGTAAGAACTAAATGCACAATACAGTCTCTTGTAAGTTAAGAATACAGTCTTTTTTACATTTTTCTGTCTAACTTTTGGTAAATTTTAGGCAAGACTTTCATGTACTTAAAGTTTCATGGTACCCAAGAATGACCATCAATCCTTGCTCTCAGATGAGCTTCAAAAGAGAGAACATTACAGAGGGAATCACAGTTTTTGCCAGCCGTGATGAATGCCCACTAAAACTGAACAGAACATGGATTATATTGAAGATGTGACTGAATGAGGCTTGTGGCATGACAACAAGCAAAAGAGCTACAGCATTCCAGTGACTGAAGCTGTCAAGATTTATGATTTACAATTGCTAGATGGATTCTCAATATATAGAAGCCTCTTATTCTAGGTGTGCAGTTGGCACATAAGTGAAAGAAAACAACTACATTATCTCAACCACAGCTCGACTCAGAATTTTTCCCTGGTTAAGGTCCTGGAATGCTTTGCTTGCCTCCTCAAAACCATATTTCCTTGTAACAGCATCAGTAAGGTTGAATATACCTGATTCTGCAAGCTTGACCAATTTGGGAAGATCCTGTCTTGCCCTTCCTCCATAAGAGCCAATAATTTGAATCTGTTCCATGGGTTAAAAGGGAGTCAAAAGTTTTTCCATATGGGACCTTGCAGCAAACCAGCTGAAAACTATACTCAAAGATCGCTAAATATTTAAAAACAGAAATTCCAGATAAAATGAGTGAAGGACACCTTTCAGAAATTCAGAATCATACATGGTGCTAAGTACCACAGATTAACTAAATTAACATTCTATTCTACTTGCAGAACATTTTCCTTCGTCCATCTTAATAGGGAAAAACCAAATTAAAAGCATATGTACATTGACAGAAATGAAATGGTTTTATTGAAAAAGTTTTCGTGCGAAAGACATTGTAGCAAAACCAAAAATTCATGGGTGGAAATATGATACTTTTCTGTAAATACACACCTTTCGACGGACCATATGATTGATATCTATCTCCCCTACAGCACCAGCCTGTGAAAGTCCAATCATCACAGCTTTTCCTCCATCTCTAACACTCTGTGTGCACTGCGAAAATGTCAGTGGTTTGCCCAAGGCTTCCACAGCAATGTCCACACCTCTTCCTCCAGTTATTTCCTGGAAAAAATAAGCAAATATCATAATTTAATTTCAATCTATTTACAATGCATGACCAGAAGCGCAACACAATCAGAAGACTGAGTTCTTGAAAAATACTTGAACACCACAATTTGGCAAAGGTAAAAATGCAAACAAAAATTATGGCTGGTTCAAAGCAAATCAAACTAAACAGTCCATTGGCTTACGAAGAAAACATAAAAAGTTCTAAACTTTCCATTCGTTAGCCCAAGGCTATTTCATGTCACATTCATGGCACAAAAATTGGGAAGAAAAATAAACTGGGGAAGACACTGAACTGCAGATCAAGTTCCCTCCATGGATACATGAGCTCCCTCACTCACTTTATATCTTTTTACTCACCACTAAAACTGCAAAAAAGCTTTGGCAAATGGCACTTTCATCATGAGCTGGGAACTTTGGCAACTCATTCAGCAACTAAAAACTAAAGGATATGATACACACCTTAATCCTTTTGATAGGATCTTCTTTTGTTGAATTTATAGTGGCAGTGGCACCAAATGTCTTAGCTTTCTGAAGTTTTTCATCCTGAACATCCACGGCAATAATATCAGAGGCACCAAATGCCCTTGCTATCTGCAAACAACTGAAGCATTTTGTCTTAGTCATTTGTTATGCAGGAGTTCACTAAAATAGAGTAACATAGCACCATGAGTGACCATGGCTTCAATTTTGACAAAAGAAATCTTTCAGATTTACATCAACGGTTTGAATCTCTGCTGATGTTTTATTCTTATGACAATTGACATGGTGATGCTATGTTATTCATTTTCATGGGTTCACTTGTTCGATGAGCAAAGTCACATATTGAGCCCCCCCTACATGCCATTAACTTTGGGGATCTTGCATTGTTTGTCTCTTCATGAAAGTTACAATCTAGAAGTGTAGAATTGTGTGTGTAACTACAAGCACTGTTCAGGAAAGGCCAATGCAACCCTTTTTTGGGACCCAAAATATAAAACAAATAAACAAAACAAAACAACTTTATGTTGTATGAGAAGTTTTAAAGTGTGCATGTAAAGATTTATAGGCCATCACTATGAACTGATTTTGCACATTGTTCCTTCCTTGAACAACTGGAATAAAATTAGCTGACATATCGCTTTATGATAGGTCACAAGCTGCTTGTCACTAACATCAAATGACTCTGCAAGTTGGTTGGAAGCATCTTTTTCATTGTTAGTTATGTCTTCTGCCACACTTTATCACATTTATAAATGCATAAATCCACACATGTGACACACATGAGTGAAAATATGGGACCTATATATATGTATGCATGTCTCTCTATGTAATGAATGAATGTGCATACACAAACATGTAAAATGTGGACGCAATGTATGTGGTACTGAAAGCTATCTAATCAATATAAAACATTTTCTGTTACCTTGACCCTACACCCCCAACTCCAATCACAGCAACAGAATCCCCAGGACGCACTTCAGCTGCATGAGCCATAGCACCATAAGCAGTGAATACCGCACACCCTAAAATTGCAGACTCAGCATATGGCAACGAGTCTGGTAATATCGTCAATGCATGTGCTGGAACAACACAGTATTCAGCAAGGCCTCCCATGCTATACATGAAAACCGGCTTTCCTACATGATATAACATTTATTTAGTCATCCAATAATAATGATTATATTCCAAAAGCAATAGAGAGATTCTTCCCCAAAGGCCTTAAAAGAGAATCTCAACAAGACAAATTTATATGGCAATAGAGAAATAAGAAAATTATTAATACCAGAAATACAAGAGTGTGCTACCACAGAGGTGCATAAGTGCTGATCCAGTTAATCCAAACTCACACACAAAAATACATGTATCAGTGTGTGTGTGTGTGTGTGTGTCTGTCTGTCTTTGAGAGGGATGTAGAGAGAGTGTCAATCTCATGCGAATAAATAATCATCCTAAGAAGTTATGACCAAGTTTGTATAACAGAGTATAGACCAGCAATGTGCCAAATGCAAGTGATGCATGGAATCACAGAATCTAAATTAAAAATACTAACATTTAATTAGATTGAAAATGAATAAGCACTGCATGAACATTAAAATTATACTGTCTACCACTCAATTGCAGCTAACTACACGGTGATAAAAAATGGGTCACCCGCTATCACAATATCTAGGTTCATTGAACCAGTGGTACAGCAGACTAGTAAAAATGGATGTGCAGATACTAACATGTTTTAATTGAGTTTACGGTTTTCTCCCTTTTATTCAGTTTCTATCTCCTATAGAGAATTCAACAATCTTCTATCTCTGTTCCTGCCCCTGTCCTAAATCACTTTGATGCCCAATAATCTTGAGCTTGAATGGATGGAACGTATATTTTACTTATCAAAAAGGCAAAAAATGTTTCCTCGGCATAAACTAAATGATGACTTAATTTTGGAGTTTGCATATCGTAGGGGATGTGAAAGTTGTATTGGGAGCATTACAACAAGTTGCAAGCTTTTCCTTTCAAGAAAAATGACAATTTGGGAACTTTAATGAAAAGAACGTAAAATTAAAACAAAAGTTCATTACCACTGTTACGGAGGAATAGTCGAGTTTCACCATCGTAAAGAGTTCCTTTTGCTCGATTATAAGCGAAAAAATCCTCACATAAATCATCATGACCCTGATTCCCAACTCAGAAATTTATCACATCAGTATCTTCTTAGCCAAATTTTATACGTTTTTGCTACTTTCCAATAGCCCTTGTTATGACATCAAATAACGATAACAAAATGAAGCTATACACGCAACTATAACATTACATCTCAAAGTAATCTCACCTTAGAACAGTAGAAACAGTTACCACAAGGCATGATAAAAGCTCCAACAACATGAGAACCAACTGGAAATCTGAGAAAACAAAAATGGAAAAAAATTCATAATTCACATTACTACATCTCCCTGCATGATAAAGAACCCATTTCCACGTAAAATATACAATCCTTTTCAAATAATTCCAAAAGAATCACACAAAATCATTAAGAAAGCAGACTTCATTTCACTTGATACTATTTACATATCTAATCCATGTACCTTTCAACAATTTTTCTATCTGTCAGCTCCGCATGTTCCACAACTTCCCCGGTGATCTCGTGACCAATAGCACAAGGACTAGCAAATGGAATTTCACCCTTTATTACATGAAGATCAGAATGACAAACCCCACAAGCTACAACCGTAAAAGATTAACATTAGCACCGAAAACCAAATGTATACGCATAAAAAAAATACCATAAATAAGAAATCAACTGATCAAATAATCACCTTTGGTCTTAATAAGAACTTCTCCAGCTTTAGGACGAGGAATATGAAACTCTTCCATGGTAAGTGGCTTATTGGGCTCCCAAAAAACAGTTCCACGCATAAACCCACCTGAGCTTACATGATATGAGCTCTTTGAAATCTTTGTAGTGTCATTACCATCAAGAGAATTGATCTTGGCACCATTAAAACCACCACTATGATGCAAAGACTTAGCAGTAGTATCAGCCAGAAACCAAGAAGAAGGTAGAATATTTAATGGTTTCGAAAAGAGGAGTTTCTTGGTGATTGATCTTTGGATCAGATGAGAGATACCCATGTCTTGAATTGACAAAAAAACAAAAAACAAAATTTTGCAGTTTTAGAAGAGAGTGAAATGAGGAGAGTGAGTTTGGCTCTTTGGACTTTGTACTAGGTTGCAAGGATTGGATTAAAGACTGCTGATTAGGCAGCTTGATGTGTTGGTTTCTCTGCCAGGTCATTAGTTTAATTTTATCCAAAATTCCAAATTATGGTTCAACCATCACGAAGGAAAGTTATTGTGCTACAAGATACTATTTATTATAAGAGTGTAATTAGTATATTGTCATTAAAACTTTGAATTTAGCATCGGAGGAGAAGGTAGTTTTTTTACCATAATACAATTATTTTTTATGTATAAAGTTAGTTTGGTAATTTTATTTTTAAATATACAGTAAAATTATTCATTTAATCTTGGAATTAAATAATCTGATGTCTACTACTCAAGAACATTTTTGTATTTTTAATTTTTTTAAAATAGTATAATTAGTTTAATGCATATAAAGACAAAATCAATTGAACACTCACCTAAAGGTTTTTTTTCATTTTATATTGTTTTTATTGTGATTTTCAAAGGTACTGAGAAGCATTATTGTAAATTACATTTATTAAATATATTGCGCACGTGTTAGGTTGAGGACAACCCTCGTGGCATTCAGGCGGTGCGTGTGGGGCTATTCAACCACATATTAATACCCTCTACAAGGTGGTACAACATGTTTTTCAAGATTCACAATGGTTTGCCACCAATAGCCATTTCTTTTTCTCCTTCTTCTCTCTCTTCTCTTCAAGTTTTGCATCAGCCCCTACGAAATCTCAAAACATTTGATCCCTATACTTTTTATTACTATTTTTTATTTTAGAATAAGCTATAAAATTATAAATGCTTTTCAATTTCACCACATACTATTTTTTAATCTATAAATAATATATCAAAGTATAAATATTTTTTAATTTCACCCCCTATGATTTTTTTAATCTATCAATTTTTTTGTTTTTTTATTCTTAAAATTTGATCCTCGTTTTTTTAATCGATGAATATCTTATTTGGGATCTTTTTAAATTTTTTAAAATTTCATCCTCATTAGGTTTTTTCTATTAAATTTTATCCTTATTATTTTTGTTTCTTTTGCAGGGTTTTTTTTTTAAAAAAAAATTACCAATCTCATTCTTTGAAGTTAAATTGGTTGAAAATTAGGCTTATTGATTGAATCCGAGTCAAAGATTTTATGGGTTGTGACTTTTAGAGATTAAACCAGATTTAAAAGATTCACTTGTTTGCTTTGTTTTTTTTTCTTTTTTCTAAATTGATGTATTCTTATTTTTTATCCTTTTTTTTTGTTATTTTTTATGTTTGATTATGTTGGGTTAGCCCTCAATTTGCACATTTTCAAAAAAAAAAAAAAGAGGGTTTCGCTAGAAAGAGGTGTTAAAGGGAGACTAAAGAGAGACGGAGCTGACGGAGCTGACGTAGCCATAAGTCCTTCGGCCACCATTAGATTTCACTCATTTTCAAATATGTTGAGTGCCACGCCCTACACTAAAAACTGACCAAACGAGTTTTGTTTATTTGGTACCATTTGAAAGATATTGTCATCGTAATATTTCTTGAAAAACTAAATTTGGGGCAGCCATAGTCGCTGGCTTGTTTTGTCCCTATTCATTGTTGGATTTGCTCCGGTTTTTTTAAGGGAGGTTCTCTATGATGTCCTCTTGGTTTCGAATGGTCGAGATCAAATTCTTATAACTTTGCAAAATATTTTTCTTCTCAGACTGGTCGCTACTAGTTTTCAAGTCAGGTTATTGCTTTATAGATCACAACTGATCTAACTGTTGGGTTACTCTGATTTTTTTATATGTTATGTTATACTTGCTTACCTCGAACTGGACCGTTGGAGTTTGTCTAGTTTTTATTGTATTGAAAGTATTATATCTTTGAAATCACTGCCCAGACATGACTACTAGTAACTCAGGAAGTAGACTAGTTTTACAAACCCAGAAAACAGTCAACCGGTTGCCACTTTGGCTCACAAGAACACCGCCACCTACAACCCTGCCCCTAACACCACATGGGCTGATAGAATGAAGGTCTCCAACTCTACAACCCGTGCCAAGATTGGTACCATCTTGGACATTTCAAATAATGTCATTGATGAAAGTGTGTCGAAATTGAACTGATATCTGGTGGGTTTCTTCCCAGGTTATAAGATGCTCTACCATGCTGTCAATTCTATTGCTTTTCAAGTATGGAAGAATTATGGCCTTGAGAGTGTAATGACAACACAACAAGGTTTCTTGATGTTTTATTTCAAGAGTGAGGATGATGCTAACTCGGTTATAGAGAAGGGACCATGAATGTTCGGCGGGAAATTCCTTATCCTTCAACCATGACACCTATATTTTGTTCTTGACAAAAACAAAATCTTGAAGGTGCCTGTATGGGTTTGCCTCTAGGTTCTACCTTTTCCACTTTAAAATGAAACAGGTCTAGGCATGGTTCCGAGTATGGTGGGGAGACCATTGGCTTGTGATAAATAAACACTTAGTAGCACTCAGCTTGACTATGTTAAAGTATGAGTTGAATTGGATGCTTCACTACCCACCCACACTCCATGTTTTTCAACTACGATGCAGGTTATTTACAGAGCCCATCATAGTTACAGTTGATTATGAATGGAAGCTAGGAGCTTATAAGATTTGCAAAGTTTTTGGTCACTCATGCAAGACATCAGTTAAAGCCCCAACCTTATCGGTGAAAGACATGCTCAAGATAAAAAAAAAATATTAGAGGGATGCTCTACAAGTTTGTAGCTCACCAATTATGATTGTTGAAGGGGTTACATCCCTTTCAATTTCTGTTGTTGCAGCAAAATCAGTAACCTAAAAAGACAGATCATGTGGAACCAGTCAACCAGTTCAAACTTGTCAGTAACCAGACGACCAATTGAACACAACAAAGGCCCTAAGAGCTACTATCCTTAGAAACGATCAACTGATTAAGACATCAAAGGAACCGATTGATTGGTTAAAGCCGCATATCATTACTGAAGTAGCCAAACCTACTGATGTTGAGATGGATAGGTTAAATGATGATGGGGGTCGAAAGCTAACTTGAATCATAACATATTGCCTTTTATGAAGGACCAACACCTACTCACTAGAATTAAAATATGTTTGGAGAACAAACATATTACCTTCACTAGCAATAATGAAGCTAACACTTGACCACCGATCAAGGGTTCTTCAGATTCTACCTTGGCACCTTCTCAACCAAATGAAACAAGTAAGCATAATCCTTATAACACTCATAAAACTAGACAAAGTATGAAAAAAGGCAAAAAAAAAAAGCTTAAAGCCCTCTGATTATTTTCCTCTATGTTTTGATATCTTGTTTCCTATATCTATATATAATATAGGAAGTTGGAATATTCAGGGTTTTAATGGCTCATTAAAACATAAAGTAGTAAATGATTGGGTTAATAATCATAATCTTAGCTTAGTAGGCATACTTGAGACTAAGATTAAAATTAATCATATGGGGTTAAGGTAGCTATAAGTCCTTCTTCATGGTAGCTTTTTTCTAATGTCTCGATTAATATTAATTGTCATATTCTAGTTGGATAGGATTCAATGGTATATAATGTTATTTGCTTGCATTCTTCTCCACATTGGATAAATTGTAAGGCATTTAGCTTGATTGATGGGTGCTCTTGTGTTGTCACTTTTGTGTATGGCCTTAACACACCTCTAGGTTATCAGGACCTTTGTGATTACCTGAGATACCGAGCTACCGCATCTCAATCTATATCATGGCTTACTTTATAAGACTTTAATGCTATGTTGAGTTCTACTAATAAGTGTGGGGATGATGCTACTTGGCATAGTCATATGGATGATTTTGGCAATTATGTCCAGGCATAGCAGAACTGGTTAGAATTCCTTATTCATACTTGAGATACACTTGCATAATGGTCACCATAATAGGGGTATTATTCTTGAGAAGCTAGATTAGATCTTTGGTAACTCATGTTGGTTCTTTACTTGGCCGACTACTTGTTCTAAATTCTTGCCTAAATACTCTTCATATCACAATGTTATGGTTATTCACTCTGCTGGTCCTCTTCCCAAGCTAAAAGCATCCTTTAATTTCTTGAATCTATGGGCTATCAAGGGTGATTTCTTGGGTTTAGTAGTGGATACTTAGCAGACTCTTGTAGATGGTAACCTTATGTATAAAGCTTACCAAGATACTTAGATTGCTAAAGCCTAAGTTAAAGGTTTTGCATTGCCTAAACATTAGTCACATATCTAGCCATGTAGTTGAGGAAAAGACTAAATAGGCCTTAGAATAGACTCTTCTTGATGATTTTTCTTAGTTTGACGAGTATTAGTAGGCAAATAGAGAGCTTGTTGGGGAGTTCTTTTAGTTAAGTAAGGATGATGAAGTTTTTTACAAACAGAAATCTCAGATTTAGTGGTTAGACTTTGGAGATGAAAACATTTTTTCTTCCACAAATCACTCCTTTATAGACAAGTTAGGAATAGAATCCTTTAATTGATAGATGAGATAGGATCTCGAGTTCAGGATTAGCATGGTCTGGGTCAGTTGGCAGTTTGTTACTTCTAAGGTTACTTTCCATACACTTGACTATCACTTTAAAGGATGCTTCCTATTTCTTCTCTAATAGGATTCCTCTTGACATTACCCCTCCCTTTTAGAATCATGTATCACAGCTGATAAGATCAAGAAAGCTTTATTTTCTCATGAAAACCTAATTTTTCATCCCGGATGATAAGGCCCCTAGTCCACATGGCTATACCTCTTTATTTTTAAAAGAAGTTAGGGCATTATTGGTAAAGACTTCATTACTACTATGAGGTACTTCTTTGATACGAGTTCTCTACCTAAGTGTGTTAATGTTACTAAGATTGATTTGGTTCCTAAGATTGAGGCACTCACCACTATGAATGACTTTAGACCTATCTTATGTTGTAACGTGATGCACAAATACATATCTAAAGTCATTGTAAGTAGGTTAAAGGAATTTTTTTCAAATGTTATTGGTCCTACTTAAATTGCCTTTGTTTTGAGTAGGTAAATATCAGATGCTATCTTGTTGAATCGAGAGCTTATGCATAACTATCACCTAGTTAATCTTATGCCTAGATGTTCTTTGAAAATAGACATAAGAAAAGCTTTTGATATGGTTATTTAAGAATTTATCCTTAAGGTTTAAGGGTTATTGAAGTTCTTGATGCCATGGTTAGATGGATTAAGGTATGCATATCTACAACTTTTTTCTTCATGGTTATGAATGGGAAGAGTTATGGTTTTTTCCCATCTTTTAGAGGCCTTTGGAAAGGTGTTCCTTTATCTCCTTACTTTTTTGTTTTGTCTATAGAGGGCTTGGGATGCATACTCAAAAACACTTTTGAAAACCCAAGGTTTAGATATTATTGGTGGTGTTAGAGGACTGCAATTACTCACTTGTGCTTTGTAGATGACGTTATGATTTTCTATTAGGCAGATATCGATTCGATCAGGATTATGAGGAGGGCTTTGGATGATTTTGTAGGGTTGTCAGGACTTGTTACAAATCCAGAGAAGAGTCATATCTTCTTATCAGAAGTTGATGATGAGCTTGAGACCTCTTTGCATACTCTTTTGGGTTTCAGGCGAGGTTCCCTACCAATCAGGTATATAGGCGTCCAATTGATATCTACTAGGCTAACACACTGATTGCATGCCTTTAGTGGAATAGATTTTCTTCAGGATCAAGTTGTGGACCTTGGCTTCTCTTATTTATATTGGGCATTTTCAACTAATCAAATTCGTTCTCTTCTATATCCAGGTATATTGGTCCTCCATGTTTATTTTTCATTACTCTATTATTAAGAGAATTGAGGATATCATCGTTGCCTTTCTTTTCAAAGGCTGCTCTCTCTCACACTCAGAGGCTAAGGACATCTAGGCTTATAATGTTTCTTATCCCCTTAAAGAGTGGTTGAAACATATATCATGTTTAATCATGAATTATATTTTTTCTTCTATACTTCCTTATTATGGCTGAATATAAGCCTTAATTCAACAATCATTCTTTTTGTGTTTTTCAATTCAATGTCATCAAATTCCTATCCACATTAACATGGTATAATTTGTTATACACATTTCAATTCAAGCAACACAACTAAGCATATTCAAAGGCAATAAAAAAAACTTGAGATTGTGGTGAGAAAATCATCAAAAGGATGGGAAAGAGATTAAATGATCATTTATATACATAAACACACATTGAATAACCTTTCTCTTCATTCTCTTCCTCTTGGCCGTATGAGTGAAGCTTAATTTCACTCTTAAATCTTAATTATTTTTTGATAATAATGTTATATATCTAGGTTATTCCCTTTCTAATTCATCTAATCATGCCATTTTTTCATTTCCTTTAAATTGGTTTAATAACCCTAATTAAGAAAATCTAAATTTTTTGAAGTTTTCATACAAAATTTGCTTTGAAGATGTCTAATGTCCTTTTAACTTGAGTTTTTTTATTTCCTTTGGACACCCCCTCATTGTTTTGCTTCTTCCTTTCCCTTTTAATTCTCTTATTTTTCTTCTAACTTACTCTAACAAGTCTTCTCTCTTTTGTTTTTGCAGCTCATGTATTTCTCTCAAGGTTTATAAGTCACCTCCCTTATTGTTTTTCTTTTTATAGGTTGAAAGGTGACATGCATGGCTAATTTGTGGAAGTAGGTTTAGGAGAAGTTGAAAAGGAAGAAGGTTTTTCTCTTCTCTATTATGTCAGCTTCCTTTTAAGAGACGGTTAGTTTCTTTTCTTTTTTTAATCCCTCAGATTATTATGCTTAAGAGATTTAGCCTCCCTTTTTCCTTTTTAGTCAATTTGGTCTTGGCTAACTTATTAGTCTTTTAATTCACAACCATTTATAACTTTGTTTTCTACCCTTTTTTTATTTAAAATTTCTTTTTATTTTGTCTTTTTATAGGGTTAAAGTTGTTAGCAGGTTTACCAGAGTGACCGAAGTTGTCCCGGTTTATGAGTTTGGTAAGGTGTTTTTTTTTGTTTTTAATTAAACTTGAATTTGTTATCATCTATTTTTTCTCATATAGTTAAAAAAATAGTTTTTTTTTTAAAAAAAAGCCATGTTAGTAAACTTTATAAAGTCCATGGACATGTTCACAGGTTTGGCTAGTTGACATGGTTTGCGGGTCTAACGAGTTTAACTTTTTTTCTTTTCGATTTCATCTATAGATATTGGGTTAATTGAGAATTCAGTTTCATAATTGGTTTTGTTTTGTTTTTTTATAAGGTTATCACAATCTAAAAAAAAATGTTTCAGTATTGGTTTTGTGTTCGATTTTGCGATCATCTATTTTCTTTACCATATAATTAAATAACAAATAGTTAAAAAAACAAATTATAATCCTAGTGGAATCCATAACCTGGTTCATGGGTTTGACGTGCTAGCCCACGTTACTAGATTCATAACCCATTTTTTGGTTATTCCCCAAATTCACTTTTTCTCTTCAAAAAAAATTCAAACTAAAAAAAAAAACTGAAATCCAAAAATAATAACAGTGAGAAGAGGATGTCAGAGCGCCTAAAAATAGCTAGAAATTGGTTGAGGAGGCTCAAAAATTCAAAGATTAAAATTTGACAGTATATTTTACAGATGAAGAGCCCTGTTGACAAAGAAAAATTCAATTTGAGGAAAACAAATCCAAAATCAGATGTTTATGGACTTAATTAAATTTTATTGGAGGTTTAATTGAATTTATATATGGTTTGATTACAAGAAATATTGATTTTTAAGTTAATTTAGGCTTTAATTAGAAGAAATTAAAGTTCTGGGGTCAAAGTACAATTTTTAAGAGTTGATTTGGTCAAATCAAGGGCTCAATTGCATAGATATTGAAGTTTGATGGCCAATGAGGGACCTGATTGAAGAAATCCAAAACCAATGACCAAATTGGAAAAGGCACGTAAATAAAGGGATTGAAATTGACCAAATCAGGGGTCAAATTGAAGAAATTGAAAGTTTATTGATCAATTAAGGGTCAAATTGCATAAATCCAAAACCAAGGACCAAAGGGAAAAATGCGTCGAAATCTGGGGTTTAAATTGAAGTTCTTCAAAATTAAAAGTTTGAAGCCAATCAGTGGTGCAGATAGAAATAAATCACAAATTGAAGGACTAAATCGTAAGATACTATTCATCTTCTTCTCCAGCAAGGCTGGTTGGGTGGCCACCTTCCCAAGGCATTTGGTGCCTCGTTTCTTCATCAAATTGGATGAAACGTACACGCAAACGATCCTGTGATACCTGACTACACGCTAGTGTAAGCCATTCAGGCCATAACAAAAAAAAACAGAGAGCCAAAGAACGGAAGGACAGAAGAGAAGAGAGCCGAAAAACAGAAGATAGACAAGGAAGAAGATAAACACTGTAACACCTCTCTGGTCCTTTCTCTCCGTCGCTGGAAACACTTCCTGCCACCACAACACAGCCGTTGTCCACCGCGACAACAGTGCCACCGCCAGGTAATTCTCTCCCCCTCATCTCTGTTTCTGGGTTTTCTTCTTGCATGCAGAACGTGCACTATTCACGTTCTGCAAGCAAGAAAATAATTACCCGGTTACTGTGCTCATAAATTACCCGGTTACTGTGCATGAGCACAGTAACCGGGTAATTATAATTAACTAGTTACTATGCATGGCACAATAACCAGTCTGGGTTGGATCATCAACCCAGTCCACGCGACTGGGCTGAGTTCAACCCAATATAAGATAGTTGGTATTTTATTTGGGGTCGGTCCCAGCCCAATTTTGTTCTGGGTCCAGCCAAGTAAAAGAAAAAAAATCAAAAATCATAAAATATTTTTTTGAAAATTTGTTTTTTTCTCTTGTGTTTTTCTATCCATTTTGTTTAATATGTGTTTGTATTTTTATACCGTAAAAATACAAATCCGGTATTAAAATACCTGGTTTTCGTAAAAAAAAAAACATGTCTTTGTTTTCATGCATACGGCTAAATCCCTAAAAAGCAAAAAAATGATATTGTATTTTCATATAACAAAGAAAACTTCAATATATATATAGCATGCATTTGGGCTTTAATAACTAGTTTATTAAAGTCACGAGAACTAGGCCAATATTTCAAAAAACACCCAAAAAAATATTTTGTTTTCTTTTAATATTCGGGATTACGAATTTATACGTAAAACATACTCCCGATATTAAAAAGGTAGTTTTTTTTTTGACGTTAGCATAGTTAGGTTTTACCCTATAAGATAAGAACCTCCTTACTGAGGAGGGCTTTTCTTGAACCATAGACGGACCAACAATTAAAAAACATGACAAGACCTTAGATTTTTATCAGACAATAAAACAATGCAGCTTACCTTAGGTAGGGTGTATTTGGGGTGCTAATACATTTCCTTTACGCAATCAGTCTCCGTACCTAATCTCTAAGACCAGTTAGGGTTCCTAGTGACCAGAATATTAGGTGGCGACTCCCATTCCATTTTTTTCCATAGATAAAAGACAAGAATTCCTTGTCTTCCCATATTTGCCAAGATAGACACTCCACACCTGATGATGAGGGTGGTGGGCGATCGCCGTGACGCCGCACACGTGCGACAGAATGACGACTCCACTGGGGACCTTGTTGACTAAGCTTTGTTTTTGTCTAATTATTGTGTTTTATTGTTTGGTTTGTGTCATTGTTAATATATATTTCCTCATTTTGCACATACGCTTTAATTTTGTACATATTTGTTTGCATTGTAAAATTGCTTCATGCATCATTCACATTTTAAGGGAATTTATACCGAAAAACATTAAGTTAGGTGAGGGACTAGCAGCTTACCTTACGACTTTTAATCAAGGTTTAAGTTTGTGTAAACCTCAACTCTTCGCTGAGAGCTTAGATTGGTAATGATTGGTGCATGTGCCATCCCATTACCTGCAGAGCCTCCATATTGGCTTCACGAGGGTGATCACTGGGACAGCAAGAGACCCTTTTGAGACTAGATAGAAAGCCACCCATCCTGTAATGGCCAAAAACTTATCGCTAGAGTATGACTCCCTAATATGCATGTATAGACATTTGCATCTATATGCATACATCCATTCATTTGTAAATAACATACATACATATAACAGGCTGGAATATAGGTCCCCAACGAGTCTACAACACCCGACTTCGAGCGAGAAACATGGAAGACGAAGAACACGCTCACCATGATGCCCATTTTCAAGAAGAGTTGGAGTCTCTGAAGACAAGCGTGGCTCGCCTTACTAGCTTACTCGAGCAAACACTAAGAAATGCCTCTGGTGAAGGTTGTTCTAACCGACCAGTCACCTTTAATCAGACTCCAACAACAGCTCAGCCCAAAGAAAGAATGAGTGAACATGGTCAAGAGCCTCAACATAATCCAACATTTGTGCAGTCAGCAACACCTACACCAGCCCCAGCAGTCATGGATGCATTTGCTAACGAGTCCCACCAGGGCAAGTCATCTGATGGCTTTGATCAAGAAAAGATAGCGGCGCTGGAAGCCAGAATCAAAGTTATTGAAGGGGTAGACTTATATGATCCAGTACGGGCAGCGGAGATGTGTCTGGTCCCAAATGTGGTTGTCCCGAAGAAGTTTCGTGTTCCTGAGTTCATCAAATATAGTGGAACCCAATGCCCCATGACTCATCTCAAGTCCTATTGCAATAAAATGGCAGAAGTAGTGCATGATGAAAAACTATTGATGCATTTTTTTCAAGATAGCTTAAATGGGGCAGCATTGAGCTGGTACATGAGATTGGACAACACAAAGATCCGGAGATGGAAAGATCCTATGGAGGCTTTTGTCAAGCAATACAAGTACAACATGGAGATTGCTCCTTATAGAACTAGCTTGTCCAATCTAGGGAAAAAGGACAAAGAAAGCATAAGGGAATATGCTCAAAGATGGCGAGAATCAGCTGCTCAAGTCCATCCTCCACTTCTGGACAAAGAGATGGTCACTTTATTTACCGACACACTCAAAGCGCCATATTACGAGCATGTGATGGGTAGTTCGGCTCAACAATTCATTGACGTTGTGGTAGTGTGCGAACGCATAGAGCAAGGCATCAAGAGTGGTAGAATTTCTGCACCCGCCGAGAAAAGAGGCTTCGAAAGAAAGGAGGTCAATCATATTGAAGATGGTTACAAGGGTAGGAAAAAATCATCCCAAAACTACCACACTCCATCCCAAATTGCTAACATAAAAAAACCTAAGCCCTTTCAAGCCAAAAGCCAAATTGGAAATTACCAAAGGGTCCAATAACAACTACCTCCATTACCGCTACCCCTGAATGAAATGTACCAGAAGTTATTAAGTATTGGGCATGTAGCTCTCGAACCTCTGACGCCGGTGCAACCACCTTACCCTAGCTGGTACAAACCAGAGCTCACTTGCGAATACCATGCTGGTGTTACTAGACATAGTATCCATACTTGCAACGCCTTCAAGAGAAAACTTTTGCAATTAATCAAGGCAGGGTGGATAGAATTGGAAGACACTTCTAAGAACACAAACCCTATACCTAATCATGCTTGAAGTGGTAGATCAGAAATGCACTAGCAGTGGAATGTCCGGGAAATCTAAAAGCACTGATGATTTAGGTAGGGTGCAAAAACGGCTGCATAAATTTTGAAGGTCTCGAATTTTGACCATAGTTTTTGTCCATATCGTCAATGAGTCCTCTATAAAAGCTGTTGTGGGGAAGCTAGCCTAAGAGGGGATTTGCCAAAATGAAAGGATGAAGCCTGCCCTATTATTGTCTTTTGTTTCAGTCTTGTTGGTAATTTAGCTCATAATACCACAAGACTTTCTCTGTCAAATGAGTCTTTCTTGTTAAATAAGATCATGTGTTTTCCTGTGTTCATAATGTACCTTTATTTTTGTTGTCATTTCATGCAAATAACACACTAAGCACAACCTTCACCCACGAAACCACTAATGTGTTTCCCTTTTTTCCCTCCAAAACTATGCATGATCTCACATGTTCATAAAGTTTTTTGGGGAATTCAAAGTTTTGATACGAGACAGAAATCATATTGGTGTTTGTCCAAACAAACAAGTTCTGAAAATTCAAGCTATTCCATAGAAAGGTAACCATACACCTAGAAAACAGGAAAAAAAAAAACAACCACGACAACAAAAAACAAATAAAAAAAACACCATGATATGACTCCAAAGTTGAGTTTTATTTGAATGAATAATGAGAAATCACTTTGCATACTCGCATGAAAGCAAGGCTTACCGATCCTAAGTGCATGAGTTTGGAATGAAGAAAGGCCATCTTTGATAATTCTTTCACGAGGCTAAAATATATCCTTTGCAGTCCCCTTTTGAGCCTAATAACATTTTTTTGGAAATAACCTTGGCTAGGATCACTCCCCAAATAAGGGGCAAGTGCAAGAGATATATATATATAAAAAAATTCAGTGATTGAAAGTGTCCAAGCAATACTAGGGGCATAGAAGAAAATTCTCAATCATCAAAAGTGTCCAAACAAAGTTAGGGGCATAAAGAAAAAAAACCAAAGGGTTCAAAAGAATTGAGCTTCTCACAAATATAAATGATATGATGATGCTCAACCAAATGAAGAAGAAAAAAAACAAATGAAATACCCAATCCCAACACTGGGGGGCACGATAGACCATTTTGGAAAGACATTCAAATGATAAAAAGGTCAAGAAACAAGCACAAGTGATCCTTAGTCTTGAAATCCCTTAAACACCTTTTGAGCTTGTAAATATCCTTTTTCTTTATAACCAATAGCCCAAGCCTACATTACATGCCTAATCAAGCCCTTTATGATTAAAGGCAAGTAATTTGGATCGGTAGGCAATGCTTTCTAATGCGAACCAAATCATTATTCATGCAAATAAAATGAATGTCTTGAACATTGGTTCTTTGAAACACTGAAATTAAATCTTAAACCTTTTTGACCAACCAAGTGTCACTTCATATTTTTCACCAAAAGCAAAACAAAAAATTTTCATCACTTCTGAAAATCTCTCCATAGGAATCACTTGAATTTCTTCAAAATGAGTTTGTTTTAAATCGATGTCAAAATGATTTTTATGTTTGGAATAGCTTTGAAATTCCAAAATTTCTGCATGAAAACAACTCCTTGTCAAACCTTCCTTCACATAGCCTCATCCCCAAACCCGAATTGAATACTTGGGGGCATGATCAAGTTGGGGGGTAATAAAAAAACTCCTGGTAGGGCTGGCTCCATGATTCCCTTCCTAAGAAAAAATGCCGGGCAAAATTGGCAATCCTTGAGATAAAGGGAGGAGGACAAAGAAGTATGATGATATCAAGTCCTTCCTAGAGGTCAAGATCGCAAGAGATGACTCGAGTAAAAAGAGCAAAAAAGCTATCGAAGTTTACTACCAACACTCCAACTTTTGAGAAAGGAAAGACACCATGAAGAAATGGGGACCTATATTTCTCAGGTAAGTATACATGCATATTGATCATAATGCATTGATTTCAACATTGTCATATCAGTGTTTCATCATCACCTTTTGGGTAGTGCGTTTTCTAACCCTACCTCATTTCGAGTGCGCATTTGTGCCCTCACTTCTCAGGTAGTGCGTTTTCTAACCCAATCTCCTTTCGAGTGTGCTTTTGAGCCACCATATTTCAGGTAGCGCGTTTTCTAACCCTATCTCCTTTTGAGTGCGCCTTTGAGCCCCCATCTCTTGGGTAGTGTGTTTTCTAATCCTACCTCATTTCGAGTGTGTCTTTAAGCCCTCGCCGTTCATTTTCTGGGTAGGTCATCCATTACAACGCAACCAATGCTCCATGTTTTTTTTATCTGGGTACGTCACCCATTATAATGAGACCATTCATTCACCTGGGTAGGTCACCCATTACAATAAGACCACTCTTCCTTTTTTTCTCTTGGGGAGGTCACCCATTACAATGAGACCATCCTTTTTCTGGGTAGGTCACCCATTACAACACGATCAATTCTCCATGTTTTTTTTTATCTGGGTAGGTCACCCATTACAATGAGACCATTCCTTCACCTAGATAGGTCACCCATTACAATAAGACCACTCTTCTTTTTTTTTTCTTGGGCAGGTCACCCATTATAATAATACCAATATTTTTTTCTAGGTAGGTCACCCATTACAACACGACCAATTCTCCATGTTTTTTTTTTATTTAGGTAGGTCACCCATTACAATGAGACCATTCCTTCACTTGGGTAGGTCACCCATTACAATAAGACCACTCTTCCTTTTTTTCTCTTGGGTAGGTCACCCATTACAATGAGACCATCCTTTTTCTGGGTAGGTCACCCATTACAATGCGACCAATTCTCCATGTTTTTTTTTCTAAGAAGGTCACCCATTACAATAAGACCACTCTTCCTTTTTTTTTTCTCTTGGGTAGGTCACCCATTACAATGAGACCGTCATTTTTCTGGGTAGGTCACCCATTACAACGCGACCAATTCTCCATGTTTTTTTAATCTGGGTAGGTCACCCATTACAATGAGACCATTCTTTCACCTGGGTAGGTCACTCATTATAATAAGACCACTCTTTCTTTTTTCCTCTTAGGTAAGTCACCCATTAAAATGAGACCATCCTTTTTCTGGGTAGGTCACCCATTACAACGCAACCAATTCTCCGTGTTTTTTTTCTAAGAAGGTCGCCCATTACAATGAGACCACTCTTTCTTTTTTTCCTTTTGGGTAGGTCACCCATTACAATGAGACCATCCGTTTTCTAGGTAGGTCACCCATTATAATTTTCCCATTTCAAAAGAAAAATCTTCCAATTTTTACTCTAAGTGCGCTTTCCAGCCCTCAAACAATTCATCATTTCTTGATATGGTGAGTCTGTTGTCTTTTTCTTTTTCTTCTTTACAAAACTTACTATCTAAAATCTCTTATGAGAATTTCTATCGTAAGCATTGTAAAGAGGGGGGCAACTGTCATAACCTATTTTTTTGTTATTCCCCAAATTCACTTTTTCTCTTCAAAAAAAAATCAAACTAAAAAAAAAGAAATCCAAAAATAATAACAGTGAGAAGAGGATGTCAAAGCGCCCAGAAAATAGCTAGAAATTGGTTGAGGAGGCTAAAAAATTCAAAGATTAAAATTTGACGGTATATTTTACAGATGAAGAGCCCTGTTGACAAAGAAAAATTCAATTTGAGGAAAAAAGTCCAAAATCAGATGTTTATGGACTTAATTAAATTTTATTGGAGGTTTAATTGAATTTATATATGGTTTGATTACAAGAAAGATTGATGTTTAAGTTAATTTAGGCTTTAATTGGAAGAAATTAAAGTTTTGGGGTCAAAGTACAATTTTTGAAAGTTGATTTGGTCAAATCAAGGGCTCAATTGCATAGATATTGAAGTTTGATGGCTAATGAGGGACCTGATTGAAGAAATCCAAAACCAATGACCAAATTGGAAAAGACGCGTAAATGAAGGGATTGAAATTGACCAAATCAGGGGTCAAATTGAAGAAATTGAAAGTTTATTGATCAATTAAGGGTCAAATTGCATAAATTCAAAACTAAGGACCAAAGGGAAAAATACGCCGAAATCTGGGGTTTAAATTGAAGTTCTTCAAAATTAAAAGTTTGAAGCCAATCAGTGGTGCAGATAGAAATAAATCACAAATTGAAGGACTAAATCGTAAGATACTATTCATCTTTTTCTCCAGCAAGGCTGGTTGGGTGGCCACCTTCCCAAGGCATTTAGCGCCTCATTTCTTCACCAAATTAGATGAAACGTACACGCAAACGATCCTGTGATACCTGACTACACGCTAGTGTAAGCTGTTCGGGTTGATCGAGGTTGCAGAGGCGGTGGCATCGCCCCAAAGTGGCCAACCCGGCCAACCATTTTTCCTGCAAAACTGACAGTTCATCATTGCTACTTTGAGCCAATGGTTGGGATGCTTTCGGGTCAAACCAAGGGCTGAGATTTTGCACTAGAAGAGACAAAATGTCCCTCTTCCACTACCTATAAATATATTTGATCTTCATGCTCCAGGGGTGGAGAAAATTTGGTCCAAAGTCAGCCAAAAAACCAGCCATTTCCGGTTCCAGCCAACATTTTCCTCTCTATTTCTCTCTCCACCGTGGCCTCCTGCCACAACCACCAGAGCCACCGCCAGCTGCCATCGTCCTCCTAGTCGTCGATAATAGCACCTGCACCGTGAGAAACAGAAGAAGAAGCAAAAACAGAGACAGACAGAGGGAGGAACACAGAACAGAGAAGAAGAACAGCCGCAGAACCACCATCACAGCAGCTGCCACCTGTTTCCCGCCCACCCTCAACTCTCCCCGGTTTGCCACCGCCACCAGCACCGTGAGCTACCACTAGCACCACCGCAGCCAGAACAAAACAAAAAAAAAACAGAGAGCCAAAGAACGGAAAGATAGAAGAAAAGAGAGCCGAAAAACAGAAGATAGACAACGAAGAAGATAAACACTGTAACATCTCTCTGGTCCTTTCTCTTCGTCGTTGGAAACACTTCCTGCCACCACAACACAGTCGTTGTCCACCGCGACAACAACGCCACCTCCAGGTAATTCTCTCCCCCTCATCTCTGTTTCTGGGTAAGCAAGAAAATAATTACCCGGTTACTGTGCATGAGCACAGTAACCAGGTAATTATAATTAATTGTTTATTGTGCATGGCACAGTAACCAGTCCGGGTTGGATCATCAACCCAGTCCACGTGACTGGGCTGAGTCCAACCCAATATAAGATAGTTGGTATTTTATTTGGGGTCGGTCCCAGCCTAATTTTATTCCGGGTCCGGCCAAGTAAAAGAAAAAAAAATCAAAAATCAAAATATTTTTTTGAAAATTTGTTTTTCTCTTGTGTTTTTCTATCCATTTTGCTTAATATTGGTTTGTATTTTTATACCGTAAAAAAACATGTCTTTGTTTTCATGCATACGGCTAAGTCCCTAAAAAGCAAAAAATCATATTGTATTTTCATACAACAAAGAAAACTTCAATATATATATATATATATATATATATATATATATATATATATATGTTTTAGCATGCATCTGGGCTTTAATAACCAGTTTATTAAAGTCACGAGAACTAGGTCAATATTTCAAAAAACACCCAAAAAAATATTTTGTTTTCTTTTAATATCCGGGATTACGAATTTATACGTAAAACGTACTCCCGATATTAAAAAGGTAGTTTTTTTATTTGACGTTAGCATAGTTAGGTTTTACCCTATAAGATAAGAACCTCCTTACTAAGGAGGGCTTTTCTTGAATCATAGACGGGTCAACAATTAAAAAACATGATAAGACCTTAGATTTTTATCAGACAATAAAACAATGCAGCTTACCTTAGGTAGGGCGTATTTGGGGTGCTAATATCTTCCCTTTACGCAATCAGTCTCCGTACCTGATCTCTGAGACCAGTTAGGGTTCCTAGTGACCAGAATACTAGGTGGCGACTCCCATTCCATTTTTTTCCACTGATAAAAGACAAGAATTCCTTGTCTTCACATATTTGCCAAGATAGACACTCCACACCTGATGATGAGGGTGGTGGGCGATCGCCGCGACGCCGCACACGTGCGACAAAGTCCAAGACCCGAGTAACGGGAGGACCAGAGTTGATCTAATCTCTCGTTGTTTCGATATTCTTACAAAAGTTGTCATCTTGAAGTTTTTTTAAAAGCTAAACCATGTTTTTATTAATTATTCAGGTTATCTTTAGATTTATAAAATCAATTGATTTAAATTGAACTACCTCTTATGTGGTTTAATTGGAAACTTGAGTTAAGCAAAAAGCTGGTACATGTGATTTTAAAATTTACCCACTTGGCCATGTTTAATGACATTGTCGGAAAACTTTTCATGCTATTGATATTATCTTTACATTTTTTAAAAATTGATCTGGTTAGACCATGGGCGAATAAACTAGTGTCGTATAAACCGGGAAATATACTCATGTTTCCCTCATACTTTTTTTAATAGTGTCGTATAAACTAGTGTTTCTTGTTCAGCTAACTGTATTATAGTTGTTAGCGAAAGATAAGAGAAACAAAAGAAAACGCTAAAAAAGAGAGAACAACCAAGATAAAGAAAAAGCCAGTTACAAGCTCAAACTCCCCTGTATACAATAAGAAAGCCTTCATTTTGATCTTTCTTTCTTCATTAACTTGTTATTGGGTTTTTGAAATGTTGAAGATTTTCAGGGCTTATCAACTCTTCGTTGATTTCCTCCTCATTTACTCTGTATTCCTTGCTGTTTTTCTCACAGGTATGATGTTTTTTGTTGTGGTTGTGTTTTAAGATCTGGAATCGTTATTCGGGAGGTGGGGTTTACTGGGTTTGGTAGTAAATGTCCTTTCATTTTCAGGGTTGTTTGTATATATTGTTTTATTAATTGGGTCGTGTTTGTCTTTTCCTTTTATGGAAGTTTGATTGAGATCTAGAGGTGATTTAGCATTAAAGTTTCTGTTTGGTTGCTGCGAGAATGTAGGAATGCAAATAGTAACTGAAAGCTTGAATTTTGGAGCTCAGTGGTCTAGTTTTAATTTGTTCTGTCGCCTCTAGTGTGATAAAGTCTGTGCTTTGGCCGTATATACAATATTTCTTATAATCTGATATTTTACTTGGTGTCCATTTTGAACAGAATTCCGATTAGAAGAATTTCTGTGGTTATGAGTTTATTAAATTGAAAGTGATAATGTATTATGTTTTTATGATTAGTTTGAAACCAAGATAACTATGAAGCAAACTTCATTACTAGTTTTAATGCATAGTGACTGTGTCGAGCCTTTTGTCTTCGAGTAGGTTTGTAATTAATTTATGCTTTATTTTTGTTGTCTGCAGAATAGTGAATGATGATAAATCAATTTCAAGGTGTTTGCTGGATATTAAAGACACGCATTTGATTTGTTTCTTGCTTTTTGTGAGGGAAAGTAAGTCTAAGTTCTTTTTGGCATTTCTGCAAAATTCGAATCTCAACATGCGTTATTTTTTGGACTACCTCTCACCATGTTGTTCTTGTCTAAAGGTTTTAGTTTCATATGATCAGACCATCTTAAAGGGCTTTCCATCAAAATTTTCATAATCGTTGCCTCCCCTGCCTTTATCAGTCCATTAATTCTTGTTCCATCAGTTGTTTTCCACCACCAAAGTTTCCACGTTAGCATTCTTATTTTGACCACACTCATTTTATGAACATGTTATTTCTTTATCACCTAATGTTATAGCTGGCCTGGCACCATTTAATTTTTTTCCCCTTAGTTGGACTTGCATTTTACAATCTCAAAAAGGACTGGATGTTTCCCTCCTTTTCTGTCCAAATTATTTTAGATTTATGGTTGATGTCTTCCCTGATCTTCCCTCTGTATTGATCTTATCTTTTGTTTGGCCATTTAACATTGTTGGACTTCTGTCGCCATCCTGAAACTCCGTTATTGTCTTTTGGTTTTGTAAATTGTTTATTGTGTGCAGGGGTGTTGTGAGTGTAATCAATAATCTGGCTTGTATGCATATATAGTCACAGACATGAAGTGAGTTACTGATGAACTACTAGTAAAATTGTAATGAGTAGGGATTATATGTGAAATTGAGCTGTGATTGGCAATATGAGGTTATTTGTAATTTTTATTGCAAATTCTTAATCCACTTTTCATTTGTTTTATTTAGCTTTCTCCTGTCTTATAGACCACAAGCCATAAGAGTGTTTCCAATCTTTGATTTTTCTTTACATTATGAATTCCTGAATAGGCAGATGGCAGCTGAGCTCGTCAATTCTGCAACCAATGATAAGCTGGCTGAAGTAGATTGGACCAAAAATATTGAAATCTGTGAATTAGTTGCACATGATGAAAGGTATAACATATTGTCTGCAGTGTTTTAGTTATTGCAAATTTGTTGTTCATGGTAAATCATTTTTTGGGAATGACCACTAGTATTAAATATGCTCTTGTTCAAAGACTGGATTTTGCGATGATGCTGCTAGATACTGTGTAGGTAAAGCAAGCTGATAGTTTGAACACTGGTTCTTCATTTGTTTGCTTGTCATCATTGATGAATTCATGGAACAGTTCTGTTGATTCTAATCCACAGGCAAGCTAGAGATGTTGTTAAAGCTATTAAAAAGCGTTTGGGGAGCAAGAATGCCAATACTCAATTATATGCAGTAATGGTGGGTTGATGTTCATGCTTTGTATGGCAGATATGCTTTGTACAATACAAATAGGTTAAAACACGTATTACCTCTTCTTTTTGCAGTTGTTGGAGATGCTGATGAACAATATTGGGGAGCAAGTTCATAGACAGGTGATTGATACAGGGATTCTGCCCATTCTTGTCAAGATAGTGAAGAAAAAGGTAGACCATTCACTCGTACAAAATTCGTTGATTCTTGGCCCATTTTCCAGAGTTGTAACTAAAATGTACCTGTTCTCCTTGTATTACAGACAGAGTTGCCTATACGAGAAAGGGTATTTCTTCTTCTAGATGCCACACAGACGTCTCTCGGTGGTGCTTCTGGAAAGTTCCCACAGTACTATACTGCATATTATGATTTGGTGGTAGGTAAAATGTATGGAACATGTGGCTTGTCAGAATTACTTCTTATGCCGATTAACCACTGCTAGGTTACAACTTCTGCAGATTCATTGACATTTGATAGTTTGAGGGGTTCTGTTTCTTTTTCTTTGTCCACATGATTTCAACTGTTGACAGGCCTTACAGAAAAACAACAAGCTTGTTGTGCCATCATGTCTACATATTTAGAAGAAAATTTGTCACTTGAACAACTTACTAGCTCAACAGGCTTCTACTTAAAAGCTCATTGGAAGTCCAAAAAATAAGAACAAAATTCTACGTGCAAAGTTGTCATTTAGGAGTTTTCTTTTCCCATAGTGAGGTTCTGAAATTTGCGTACCCCAAATATCTATGAATTGGAGCTTTAGAAATTGTTTGCCAATGGTCCCAGCCCTTGTTCCCCTTCTTACTGTTTGCCATTGCGAAACTTTCTATTGTAATGTGGGTTTATCAGCTTGGGTGTTTTACCAGCATCAGTGACAATTGCACAGTATAATAGCCAAAAAGTTTGAATTGTTCTTTTGCTGTGCAGGATTTTTTTAACTCTTGAAAGTAAGCTTGTTTTAAATTGTTTTCCAGAGTGCCGGAGTGCAATTTCCTCAGAGGCCTCATGAAAGACCATCAAGCGAAAGACCGTCAAATAATCAGACTGCCCAAGAAAATAAGAAAATTACACTCAATGGGGAACTTGCTGCCTCTAGACATGAAATGGTTGCTCAGCCAGCACCAGTGGAGCCTCAAGTTGTTCCGGAATCCAGGTATATTTTGCTAATTCAATCCTTTGTTTGTATTGAGGTATGTTGCATCATGCACGGATCTTAAGGTAGGCTAGGTGCTAGTTTCTATCATTCACGCACTGAAGAGGAGGTTTAATTGTTTGCCTGCAAAAGAATAACCATTTCTAATCTTGCATTTATTGTACGCAGTATTATTCAGAAGGCTAGTAATGCTCTGGAGGTTTTGAAAGAAGTCCTTGATGCTGTTGATTCTCAAAATGTACCTTTCTTTCCTGCAATTTTGAGTTTGGTCTTGGAATGCTTTTCTGCTTATTTGTATCAATCACATTTCCATGTCTCTCATGATCCTACTTCAATTCATATTGGATCAACTTCCATATTTGATTTCCTTTTTGGGCTTGAACCTTTTAAACACAAAACCATTAATTTTCTGCAGTATGTGATTATTAAACTGTGGTATTTCCAAGCATTCTGCTTGATTGTTTCGATTCTCAACAACATCCTCTATTACATGATGTAAAAGATCCTTTCTTTTTTCTAGGGCTTTACATTAAAATGCGATGTGTTTTTCTTGTTTGTGCATAAAAATACACTTCATGTGAACTTATAATTTGATGCGAGCAGGCAATTTAATATGGTGACCCCAACTAGTTTGGGATTAAGGTGTGGTTGTTAATGGTAAAAACGCTGGCATGTTAACATCATCTGTTTTGCTTCAATGCCAAATTTTGCTGTGTCATAATGTTTCCTGTTGATTACAAGGCTGTAGCTTATAATACAGAAGTAAATGGCACATGTACTCTTTTGGATGGTTAACATTTATAAATTGCTTATTGCTTGATTCCTTTTCTTCTTTTTCTTTTTCTTTTTTGTCGTGAACTGCATTAGTGAATTATGAGTTAGCATTTCTTATTCTACTCTTATGAATTTTTTCTTTCAGGGGGCAAAGAATGAGTTTACTCTTGATCTCGTGGAACAATGTTCATTCCAAAAGCAGAGAGTAATGCATCTTGTGATGACTTCTAGGTAGGGCTACTTTCTGGTCAATATGGCAGATTTTATTATTAGCCAGACTTGTAATTGCTCTTGAATTGATTCTATTTCTCTCTCTGGGGTCAGGGATGAAAAGTTGGTCTCTCGAGCTATTGAATTGAATGAGCAGCTACAGAAAGTTCTGGCAAGACATGATGCCATTCTTTCTGGGAGATCTACAGTTTCAGATAGGAATACCTTTTCCGATAGAACTACCACAGCTCCAAATCATTTTAATCATGAAGAATCAGAGGAAGAAGAGGAGCCTGAACAGCTTTTCCGAAGGTATGTTCATGTCATCTTCATTAGGGCTAGGCTTGTATTTGGTGAAAATAATTGGCATGTATCATTTGAGCATGCAAATTTTCTCTTCCGAGAAGAAACTTATAGTTGCAAATCAAGCCGATATCCAATCCACTTTTGCAAGGAGTTAATGCTGCATGCATCTTTAAGCATGTTACATTATATTTAACTTCCAGAACTACATGCATTTATTCCTGGTTCATATTGCCATATCCTTGCAAAACTTGGCAGGTTAAGAAAAGGAAAGGCCTGTGCAAGACCTGAAGATGAAGGCAACTCAGAAGAGCGTCCCCCTTTGGGCATAATTGGATCAACCATTCCAGGAGAAAGGCTGAACCGTCCACTTATACGGCCACTTCCTTCAGAGCAGCCACAAGAACCCAGTGCACATCCTGCACCTGTTGTAATTCCACCGCCACCTGCAAAACACATTGAAAGGGAGAAATTCTTTCAGGAAACGAAGGCTGATGGTTCTGATGTGGATAGCCACATGAGGGGTCTTTCATTACACTGTCACAATGCCAGCAGTCCCCGTGCTGGAAGCATAGATTTTAGTGAATGACTTTGCACTAGAGCGATGTTCACTTCAACTCATGGTTTTTCATCAGTCTGTATTTAGTGATTTATGTTAAGGTGGTTTCTCATGCACTGTTTATGAGGGTGGTTTTTATTGTTAGTCAGGTATTAGTGGGTATAGGAAGGTTACAGATGCAGAACTTGTCATATTCTTGTCTCATTTGACTACTAATTTAAGTTTTACTTCTGCTCCTGAAGAGTTCTACCTAAGTTTGCACTTTTAAGCAAGCTGGAACTCTGTTTCTGTCTTGGGAGGGGTTTGTGTACAGGAGGTTTTTCCATATGTTATTCCTAATTGGTTATTATCATTTTATGAGATATAGCTCATAGGCAATAACTAGTTCCCATGGTGCATGTTTGAATAACCATCCCTGTGAAGTGTCTGGAGACTCTTCTGTCTTTTGAAAAGTCATTTTTGCAGGTTGACCGAATCAGAAACCTTTTGGAAGTCATTCCGTCAATTTTCAGGAGTTCATCTGCTGATTCGTTCCCCCCTTTTCAACCTGTGAGGGCTAAACAATGAAAGAAGCCACTGTCTTTTGTAGCCAGCCGCTAGCTCCCACCATACGATCCCTATGGTGGAGTTAGCTAAGCTAATTCTGCAACACCATCCCAACATCTCCATAACGATCTTAGTAGCGATCATGCTTTTCGACACTTTCTCGTATATCAGTTCCATCCCCCAAACTAATCTTCTTATCTCATTCCTCTCCCTCCCTCCACCCAGTGAAGCTCCTCCTGAAGCAGCGGCAGCAGCCACCTTGGGTAAAGCTGCATTTGACTATATCCGGCTAGACATCCTGAAAGTACTCGATGGCCTGAAAACCATGTCTCACCCCCTGTTCTTGCTTTCACAACTTCCACCATCAGCATCACTTATGAGACATCTATCCCAACTTACTAATACTTCACTGCTGGTGCTTCTGGTTTTGCCGCCACCCATAACTAAACTACCGAGAGCTTCCAAGACCTTCCAACCGATTCTCGTTTGCACTTTCCTGGACTGCCACCCAACAAAGACCTCTCACTTGCCCGAACCCCTACTTGATCGCGACCATCCTGCTTACTAGGAATTCCTTAGTCTTGGCACTTCACTCCCAATTTGAAGGGGATGATATGAACACTTTCGACATGGGTGAACCGCAAGCAATCAAAGCTATCACCGTGGCGCCTGTGTTCCAAATGGTTCAACCTTAAAGTAATCCAAATTAACACAAGAAATACAAACATAAGAGAGAATGAGCCTAGAGTTCTCATTAATCTATTTATTTTAAAGTACAGCTTTTAACTTAAATACAAAGAGATTACTTATAGGTTAACCTAAAAATATTATTCTACCCTTAATAAATAAAACAAGATAAATATATTTCTTAACATCTTCCCTTAAACTCATGATGTGTCAGTTACAAGTATCGAGAGTTTGCCAACTAGAAAACGAAAATGAGAAATGGAATGCGACTTGGTAAAGAAATCTACAAGGAAGAAGAAATAAAAGGCAAAGTAATGGTGCCATGTTTGAGATGATGACGAGTAAGATGACAATCGATCTCAATGTGCTTAGTTCGTTCATAAAAAACCTGAGTTGTGAGCAATTTAAATAGAATTCTAATTGTCACAATATATAAGAGTAGGATGAGAAAGGAAAACTTTCATATCTGCAAGTAACCAACATAACCAAACAATCTCTTTGGTAGTAGATGTCATAACACGATATTCTGCTTCAGTTGAGGATTGAGAAATAATAGATTGTTTTTTTCTCTTCCAAGAAATAAGAGAATCACCTAAAAATACAAAAACCAATAACAGACTTGCAATCCGTGAGATCATTGTCATGATTAGCATCAGAGCATGCAAGCAACTTTAAAGAAGAGGTGGATGGAAGTAAAAGACTCTGAAAGACTGTACCCCGAAGATATCGCAAAATACAAAAAACAGTTGCCCGATGAATAGTAATAGGAGAAGCAACAAAATGACTAACAACATGAACAACATATGCAATATTTGGACGAGTAATAGTGAGATATACCAAGCTCCTAACAATAGTACGGTATAAAATAGGATCTATCAAAGATAAATCATTAGAAGAAGAATACATTGTATTAACCTCAATGAGAGTATATATAGTCTTGTTATTAGTAAGTCTAGCCCACTCAATAATATCTGCAACATATTTCGACTGAGAAAGGTAACCTCTGGGTGAGTAAGCTACCGCAGTACCTATGAAATATCGAAAATAACTCAAATCCTTCATTTCAAACTGTCTAGCCAACTCTATCTTCAAAACTAAAATATCATCAATGTCATCACTAGTAATAATCATGTCATCAACATATAAGGACAGAATGATACGACCTACATCAGTGCACTTAATAAAAATAACAGAATCATGACTACTAGAAACAAATCTAAGAGACAAGATCATAATAGAAAATTTCTCAAATTAAGCACGAAGTGCTTGTTTGAGACCAAACATACCCAGATTCATGTGAACACTAGGAGGAGGTGCCATATAAACTTCTTCTTGAAGATCTCCATTCAAGAAGGCATTTTTTGACATCAAGGTAAGAGATATGCCACTAACGAATCAAAGCTATAACAATAAGAGTACGAATAGTAGCATTTTTGCAACAGGGGCAAATGTCTCCTCATAATCTATACCATATTGTTGAGAGTATCCTTTTGCAACCAACCTAGCTTTCTATTGCTCAATAGACCCATCAGAATTAGTCTTGATCTTATACACCCAACGACAACCAACAATATTCTTACTAGGAGGTAGAGGAACTAAATCCTAAATATTCATCTTATGTAAAGCAGAAAGTTCCTCATCTATAACTTGTTATCAAAGAGGATCAATAATTGCCTCTTTATAGAAAGAAGGCTTAGAGAGACAATGAATAGAAGCTAAAAATGAAGTAAATGATGAAGAATAACAAGAATAAGAAACATCTGGTAGTTTTGTGGACTTACGAATGCGTATGGATTGAAATAGAGGTGGATCCACAATCTCAGATGAAGCTTGAGAGCTTGTAAATGAGAATGGAGCTTCAGGTGTGCTAGAGAGTAGTGTTAGTACCTGCATAATGATAAATACAAATTGGTCGAACATGGAGAAGGGTATCTGAGGTACAAGGAACCTAAGATGATAAACTATCAGAATCCTCAGAAAAAAAGATTTATATGAATAAGATCAGAACTAGTCAAGCTATGAGTAGTGGATGGAATAGAAAAGAAATGTATATGCTCAAGAAAGATAAATGACGAGACATATAAAGTTTCTAAGTTATTGGATCAAAATAATGATACCCCTTTTTACCTTCACCATAACCTAGAAAGACACAAATAACAGATTGAGAGGACAACTTATTGCGTTCTATGTGAGGATAAAGAACAAAACAAGTACAAAAAAAAAAACTTTAAAGGAGAAATAATCAAAGACATACCCATATAACTTTTTGAAAGGAGAAATACCTGAAATATAAAAAGATAGAATTTTTTTAATTAAACTTATAACAGTAAGGACAGCTTCTCCCCAAAACTCACTAGGAACGAAAGCAGACAACAAGAGAGAACAAACAGTTTTGATAATGTGCCTATGTTTTCTTTTAGCAACTCTATTTTGCTCAAGAGTATCTGTACATGAAGTTTGATGAATGGTTCAATCTAAGGCAAACAACTCACAAAATTTATTAGAGGTGTATTCCTCACCCAAATCACATCTAAAACATTTGATAATAGTAGAATGTTGAGTTTTGACATGAGTTTGAAAGGCCGTATATATCTCAAAGAATTCAGAACGATGTTTCATTAAATAAACCCAATAAAAATGAGTATGATCATCAATAAAAGAAACATAATATTAAGACCCTTCTTTTATAGCAACAGGAAAAGGTCTTCATACATCAGAATAAATCAAGTCAAATAGGAAAGAAGAAATAGAAATACTTCGATTAAAAGGTAAAGCGGAAAATTTCATCAGTTTACATTCACTACAATAAAAATATCACAAGTTTGTAAATTTTCTAAAGCTCTTGTGGATGCTAAAAATCTTAAACGAGAAGACAAAACATGACCTAGACGAGAATGCCATAAATAAAAACTAGAAGAGGAAGGACTCAAATAAAAAAAAGACAAATTAACAGTAGTTGTAGCAACAACAACAACAACTGATACTTTTAATTCATCCAAAACGTATAGTCCATTCTCCTTATGACTTATCCTAAATAGCTTTTGAGACTGCAGATCTTGTACACGATAAAAAAAACATAGAAAAATGACTAAATAATCACAAGAATCACATAATTGACCAACAAAAACAAGATTCAATCTGAGTTTCTGAATAAGATAAACATTAAAGAGAGACATGTGAGGTGTGACAACATAACCAATATTTGCTGAGGGCATAAGAGTGTCATCAGCTGTCATAACTAGAATAGAGGGTGAAGGGGACACAAAGGCAAAAGGTGAAGAATCTAGAGATATATAATGTGAAGCACTAGAATCCAAGACCCATTCAAAATATGACATACCTGAGGAACTATGAGACAACTGACCTACAGAAGAAGAAGCGGACATTGCTCGTGGCTGTAAGGGGAGAAACTTCTGAAATTGCATGGCCAGAGTAGTAGGATCGGTGATAGAGCCTGATAAAGTTACTGGCAGTATTGTGGTGTTGTGGTTTATAACCTTGAGATGGTCTATGAGAATTAGATTGTGACTGACTGTCAGGCTTTCAAACTTGATTTGTTGTCTCAACTTGAGATATTGAGCCTTCCAATGACCTTTTTGTTGCTTATAGAAACTGCACTTATCGAAGACAACCCTTGTGTAAGGCTTATTTTGATGATTAAAGAATGATTTAGAGGGTATTGCTAGTATAGAGGGATTCGAAGCAAAAAAAATTTCATTTTCAGAATAAGACTAAAGATGAATTTTTTCAGCAAATAGCTCACTAACAACAGAGTCAACAAAAGATAGTGGAGAACGATACAGAATTGAACCTCTAAGTCCTTTAAAATCACTACGGAGTGCTGTTAAAAATTGTATCAATCATTGCTACTCTCTATGATCAATATAGGCCCCACATGCCTTTAATTCTGCAAATTCTGTAAAAGCCAATTGATTCCAAAGATCTGTCATAGCATAATAAAACTCTTGAATACTCATATTTTTCCTGATGAAGAGCTTATATGTCATTCTCTAATTGATACTGCTTTATAAAATTTAATTGTGTAAATAACCTTTGCAGATGATCTCAAACCTCTTTTGTTATCTCATGCTTCGCCAACTGCATAATGCTCAACATAATTGTTGATCCAAGTAATAATCTTTGCATTGTTTGCAAGTTCCACTAGCACATCTCCATATCTTTTTACCATAAGAGTGAATTGTGTGTATAGACTCATTTTATGTGGATTTCAATAAATCCATGATTGTTTTGCCCTTTATTTTATTAGAAGCTTTATTTAGGACTTTTTCATTAAAAACAATATTATCAAGGCTCGAGTTTCTTCACCTATAATCATGATCCAAGATTGTTTGAATGGTCCTATTCAAACAATGCGTCTCGGATGGTTTTTTTCAGATGATGTACATGCAGGATTCAAAGCAAGGTTCTATGACCTATGTTTCTTTTGTAGGGGACACGGTGTGTTACGCTTTTCTCTGTCTATCTATTTTCTTCTTTGTTCAAACACCCTGTAACAAACATGGAGCTCTTCTCATCAGCCCATGATGAAACTGCAGACAAGCCTTTGCCTCCAACCCTCAACGAATCAAAGCTGCCAACAAAGAAACGACGCTCCTCAACACCATAAATTGTCATGCATTTTTTAGGTGCTTGCAAATTCTTTAAACACTACGATATTTCATTCTTCTAATTTGTCCCTTGGTATATCGGTGCGTGTTGACATTATATTGTCCTTGACTACTGCTACATCTGCATCTTCTGCTTTTTTTGCTTGCACAAATTAAGCTAATGTCACTTTCCCTTTGCATATACAAGACTGCCTGATCCAACAACTTGCAGGAGCATCTTTCTTCCACTATTTGTAAATGTTTTTCTTTCAATCCCATCACAAACGTAAAAAACTTCTTCCATGTTTCTTGCCTTTCCACCATTTGATATGTTGAGCCTTTGCTGTTATTTTCAAAGATTTTCATTTTCATTTTTTCTTTTCGGGTTTCTTGACAAAATCTCAGTACAATAACTCAGTTGAAATAGACAGAGTCCATTGTCATGTTCTTCAAGATGTTGTTTCTGCACTGCCCACTATCATTTTTTTACCTTTTAGTTACATTTCAATGAGTTGCACATTGATTTCCATTTTAGCTTCAACTTGCTCTACGTTTGTAGTTTTTTTTTTTTTTTAATTCAATTGCCATCCATTAAGCGTTTGCTCTTTCACTCTTCACCTTTTCGTTTACCATGCATGCTAACAACATATCATTTGAATGTAGGAAAACTTGCTCTGAAACCGTTGTTGTATGCTTTTTGCCTTCCCTTGGAAATGGTTGCTTATCTTCTCCATCGACATTCCCACTACGGTGGTCATCCACAGAATACTCCCACCAACTCTATTTTCTTCTGCATATCACTTTTGGTCTTTGTTTTACAGCTGCCACTGTTGAATGTGGATTGAGCATCGTTTTTTTTAAAAAAAAAAAATCAGAGATTTTTAAAACTAAATTAGAGCTCAATTGTATGTTTTTTTTTTTTTTTTTTTTGTAAGGGAGGGTTGAATTGAAAGAAAGATGATTGAAGTGAAAAAACAGGTAACATAGGTGACGGATTGAAAATCTCTGTCAAAAATTCATTTGAGTCTCCAATATTTTTTATTTATTGGGTTATTGGTCCCTAGACTTTTACAATATTCGATTTTGATAGTGAACTTTATTTTACTCATTTTCAGTTTTTTTTTTTTGTTAGAGAAGAGAGAATAATTTTAAATCTTGGTCATTGATTCAAACAAGAAAAATCTCAATCGTTGGCCAAAAAATATCACCACAAGTTGTGAAATTTGGCTGCAAAAGGCTAATCAAGTCAGCCTTTTTAGGGCGGCGCCGCAACGGCTATAGAGGTGACTAGATGACAAGAATTATGTTGAGGTATAGCACAATATCGGGTCTTTAGAGCAGTGTCTTGTTTGTTCTGTTTGGTGGAGATATGAGACATTAAATTCCCTTGAAAAATAACCATCCAAGCAGCTTTTTGGATATAAAAGGATGAAGATGATGAATAGTGGCCAGACAATAAGTCGTCTGGCACCCTTTTTTTGTTAGTCAAAATGATGTCGTTTTGTACCAAAACAAACCATTTTGGTCAAAATACACCGTTTCATTTAAATAAAACATCGTTGTTTTGACACCCTTAGAGTTTTAATTAGGGATTTGATTAAAATTCAATTTAGTCCTTTGTCTTTTGATTTCTTTTAATTGCATCCTTAATTGATTTTTAAACTTTTAATTTTATACGAATTTTTTATTGCCAAACTCCAATATCAACCCTGAAGTTCAATGCCTTTTCATTTTGATCATTGATTTTGGATTTATGTAAATTGATCCTCAATTGACCATCTAACTTTTAATTTGCTTTAATTTCACCCATGTTTTCAATCCAATTGAGTCCTCAAAGTTTAGCGTCTTTTTTCAAAAAGGTATTGGTTGTGAATTTCTTTAATTTGACCCTTAATTGACCCTAAACTTTGATTTTCATGCGATTTTATCCCTACTTTCAATCAAATGACTTTGTAAAAATTATGTTTGGTCCTCTAAAACTTCAATCTTTTCGATTAAGCCCAAATTGGGCTTACAAATTCAATTTTTCACCAATTAAATCCCTAATAAAATTAATTTGACTCATTAAAAGTATAATCTAGTCCTTGCACCTAATTAAATATTTTAATTTGACCCAAATTAATCCTTAAAAATAATTAAAATTTTAATTTGGCCCATGATTAAATCAAATTGACCTATTAAAAATCCAATTAAGTTCCTGAACTTAATTTTCATATAGATTCATCAAATAATTATTTAATTTGACCTTAAATCTACATTTTCTATTTAGTTTTGGGTACAATGGGGGTGTAATGAGGCTCATAATTTGTCCAAAACTCCAGTTTGATTCTTCTATACGTTGGAAACCCATCTCGACCTGTTTTTGCCAAGTTATCAGTTTTTATTATTAGTATTATTATTATTATTATTATATTTTTTTATTATTATTATTAAAAGAAAAACGGTAAAAAAAAATTTTGGGAACCCCAAAAATGGTTTATGACCTTATTGATCGTTTGTTAGTTTAAGGTATGTGGTACGTTGTAGTGACTTGAAGCAGTGACTTATGGTGTGCCAATGTTGCCTTGGCCATTGTATGCCGAGCAGAAGTTAAATGGTGTGGTTTAGGCAGAGGAAATAAAGCTGGCATCAGTGCCTATTTGAACAGAAGAAGGAAAAGGAAGGAGTGGTGCGCTCAAAGGAGGTGGAGAGAAAGGTAAGAGAGTTGAAGAGATTGGCATCAATGCCTATTCTTTCACGCCAAAATAATAAAAAATTCATTCTAAAATTATTATTATTATTATTATTATTATTATTATATATATATATATATATATATATATATATATTTGAATGTAAAATAAAGAGTGCTCATCGATATTCTATCCCTCCAGTTGATAATGTATCTAGCCGGGTACAAATAATTTGTCTCAAATAAGATAAGTGTTATCCTATAAATTTTAGGATATGGATTAGTTTTTTTCATGCCAAAAAAATTGCATCCATACATGTTAAAATATCCATTTGGATGGAGATAAACGTTACCAAGTGCATGAATTATTCTGTTCTAGCATCAAAAGAGTGCCTATCCAAAATTGCAATAATAAATTCTTCAAGCCAACTCCACAAGATTACTTTTCATCAGATAGTGACCAAAAATTTGTATTTGTCCATCTTCAATCCAAGGTCCATGTCATTATGATAGTAACTCTCTACCCTCTCCTTGTGAGAGTACTTGTAACATCTCGCTTTTTTTAATTACGAGTTATAAGTTTGTCGGATTAACTTGTAGGTTGTTAAATTAATTTAGATTTATTATTGTTTAAAAAACAAAGTTGTTCAATATGTTATTTTTTGGATAAAAAAACTTTGATATGATTATTTAGATTACATGGTTAAAATTTTTTTATATTTCAAAAACAAATTTGATCTAAGTTTAGATCCCGAGTTTCTAAACCATTAAATCGGATTGTCTAATCGATCTAATTTTGATATATATGATTGAAACAATTTTGTTATTATACCAATTCTTTCATTCATGATAGTATAATCTAACTATAGATATGTTGGCACCCAAAACATTATGCAAGTAAGATAAATTCTTATATAAATATGTAAATAAGAAGAAAAAAAAATAAAAGTGAAGAATATAAAAAATAAAGGCAAATCTCAAATTAATCCCTCAACAATTCATAAATTCTCAACCATGCATAGAAGCTAAGAGTTTCTTCAATTGGATCTTCAAAATATTAAACATTTCTTAATTGAGTTACTTCTTGTCTACTGGTCTTTTCTGTCTTATTGTACAATAAAGTATGCAACTATGAGGAAGATTTAACATTTTCTATGAAAAATTGGAAATATTTGGGGACCAGTTAAAGAATGCATGATCCTATGAGGATTCACATGAAAATATTTTAGTTTTGGGACTAGAATGAAACTCAGTTCATAGTTCAGGAACTATATTGAATTGTCCCCAAAATTAAACAAAAATGGGGGGTGTTGAGAAGTCACTCGTTATAACTTAACATGATGGTTCAGTTAGTTTACATGCATTTCAATTAATTTTATATGCATCTCAATTAAATTTATAAGTAATAATATAAGCTTCCACAAATTTTAAAAGAATTCAAACTTTTTTTATGATTATATATATCTCACTCCAAAAAGTTGATCATTGAAATAGTGTGTTTTTTCTGGTTTCTCTCCCCACAAGTTTGGTTTTTGCGTTAGACATCTTTGAATTGGATAAAACAGAAACAAGTTTGGTTCTTTTTTGTGTTTTAGTATTGAAGATAATGAAATGATGATGAATTGTGGAGCGATGAATGCTACTACCCCTTCTTCTACTTCTTGGTCTGCTTCTCACAGCTCCAAAATTCCCATGTAAGGACAATTCGCTACCTCTCTTTTTCTCCGGCTCTGAGTTTCAGTGAGAATTTTGAATTGTGGGTTGTGTAGAATTCAGGATTTTATCAAGTGGGGTACTAGTATTTGATGTGAAAGTTGATGGTTTGATATGTTTTTATTGTTTGTTGTTCTCATAGGTTGTTGCCTAGGGCAATTTGTAGCACACAAAGAATGTGTTGTGGCTCTGGTGTTCACGTGGATGCTTGTGTTAGTACTAATGTCTCAAGAAATGCTAAAGACTCAATGGTTTGGTCTGGAACATCACCATCTTTATATTCTAAGCAGCCAATCAACAAATTTTTGTTGCCTTTGAGAGCATTAGTGACTTCTACATCTCAAGATGTTCCCATTGCATCTCTTATTGGTCGAGAAAAGGTAGGAGTTTTGTTGCTTAATCTTGGTGGTCCTGAGACTCTTGAAGACGTGCAGCCTTTCCTTTTTAATCTTTTTGCTGACCCGGTAAGAGATTCCTGCCTTTGCATTTGATCTTAGAGCACGACTGTACATAAATATTTTGATTAAAGGACTGGAATGGATGTAATTGCTTTTTAGGACAAATGGATATAAGGCACTTGAACTTTGGACTGCTGGTTATGCTATGCATGTTAAGTAAGAGAAGCTGCTAGCTCTCTTCATTTTATTGATACAGAGTGCATATTGTACGAGTGCCAAACAAATGAGATTATCATGGAATTTTGTTATGTTGTCATTTTCATCAATGATTATCTACCAGATGTTATTCTAGCCACCTTACCTTATAATATAACAGGACATTATACGATTGCCAAGGTTGTTTCGGTTTCTTCAAAAGCCCTTGGCCCAATTTATATCTGTCGCGAGGGCACCAAAGAGCAAAGAAGGCTATGCTTCAATTGGTGGTGGCTCTCCTTTGCGGCATATAACTGATGCACAGGCATGATGTTGTTTTTCCTTTTCAAATAAGTTTGTGTTTTCTTAGTAGCTTATATTTGTTCCTTCAATATCTGGAGCATTAAAATAATTGAATAGAATCAGAATACAGTAGCTGATGGGAAGCGAATCCTATGCTACAAGGGACATACACACCCTATGAGCATTTTGCTTGGAATTGGTCTCTTTATTTTGCCAGGCAATTGTCTTCTGTTTTAATTGTTATTTCTTGTCTATTGTCTTCTTTCAGGCTGAAGAACTGAGGAAATCTCTGTGGGAAAAGCAAGTCCCAGCAAAGGTGTATGTTGGTATGCGCTACTGGCACCCATTCACTGAAGAAGCCATTGAACAGGTACTCTTATCAGTTCAGTTACTAATTTCTTTCTTGGTTATGTTCAATGAAATATTAACACACTATGCTAGTATGTAAGCTTCTAACATTGAACTGTTAAAAGGCTCGGAGTCTTTTTATATTTGAAGTAATTACTCCAGTCAGTCAATCTCTTTGCCTGCTTTTGACCACTGAAAATTATGGCTTTACATGATGATATTATACTAGTTTGTGTTTCTATCTTGACAATAAAAGCTTTTAATAATTGCTTCCAGTAAGCTTCATTATCTGATATATGGGTTATGAATGATGAAGTTATTGTGGTTCTAATTCTTTCTTTTTATTTGCTTTGTAGATAAAAAGAGATGGAATCACAAAGCTTGTTGTCCTTCCGCTTTATCCACAGTTTTCAATATCAACTAGTGGTTCAAGCCTTCGACTCTTGGAGAGTATATTCCGGTGATTAAAAATTGCATACTCTGTCCCTTTGTGATGCTAAAAAAATAGTAATGTAATCTAATTTTTATACTTTCTGATGGTCAACCAGGGAAGATGAATATCTGGTAAGCATGCAGCATACAGTGATACCTTCTTGGTACCAGCGTGAAGGATACATCAAAGCTATGGCAAATTTAATTGGAAAGGAATTAGAAACATTTGACCATCCTGAGCAGGTAATACCTTGTCGAATGCTTTTGCAGTATTGTGTTCTTCAAATTTAATTTCATGGTTCCTGCATTGTTCTCTCTTAGCGTAAAGTAAAGCTTGGAGCTAGCCAAGTACATGTGGTTGTGTGCATGTTTATGTTGGTGTATATCACAACATTTTAATCCCTCATGTTGCTTTAAATGCCTTTTTGCTGTACCTTTGCATTTAAAATGTAAGCTCAATTTGAAAATGTGCATTATAGGTTCTGATATTTTTTAGTGCACATGGTGTGCCACTTGCATATGTGGAAGAGGCTGGTGATCCGTATAAAGCAGAAATGGAGGAATGCATAGATTTGATAATGGAGGAATTAGAAAAGAGAAAGATTATGAATGCATACACTCTTGCTTATCAGGTACTTCTGTGTTTCTTCTTGATGTCATCTGGGTCGTAATTAGAGTATTTAGATTCACAAATTATCAGTAACAATGTGTTGCCTAGTTAACTTTACTTTGTTTGTGAAAGCTTCCAAAGATTGTTGGCCCAAAAAAGAATCCTAGGTTGAGAAAACTGAATATCTGGCAGGAACACTAAAATTGTTCTGATTTGATGAACAAGCTGACTTTCTAAAAGCAAGTTCATATTTGCTGATATTCATTAAAATCTATAAATGGCGACATAGTTGTTCCTTTTTTGTAACTTAGACCCAAGGTACGGTGCGGGAGAAAGCATATACCATACCAGCTTTTAAATAAAGATATGGTTGGCACAATTGGAAATAAGAATGAGAAAGGAGGTGTCAAATGAAGTTTTTAACTGAGTCAAGTTCTGGCCTAGTGTTTGAGTATGGAAGTTGATGAATTTTTCTATTGAACAGCATATAGAATATAAAAAAAAATTTGGCAAAGGCATCATCTTATGGTAGCATCTGATTTGTAATTCTGGGCGGGATGAATAGAAATTAAAAATACAGAGTAGAAATCAAAATAATGCATTAAACACACACAAAAGCAAATAAAACATGGTAATAATCTGTAGGGAGATATCAGTGGTGATATTCACATAGATGTGACCTCCCAAGTGGAAATAAGCCGCCATAGTAGATATAAGGGCCCTTTTTGTGTGTCTACACAAACTTCTGTAGCATTTTGCGATGTTTTCTTGCATATTACAATAGCTTAATACTGAAGACTTCATTGACCTTTCAAACATCTCTCTTTCACCAACATGTAAAGGCAATGCATTCCAGAATGGAAGATTGATGCTGTATTCCTTTTCCCACTGAGAATTCTCAGGGACCTTCAACATCCAAATATCAATAATGAAAGTCGTACCACCCTGTACATGTTAGACTCAATTGACCCTTGAAACCTACCAGAGAAACATAATTACCAGAAGGATATGAACATTCTAATGGTTCATCAATTATCAAGAAATCTTCTTTCATAATATCTATTGAGATTATCTTTTCCTTCTTCCTTTCCTGGCCATAGTGTTCAGGTTTCATCCACCAATAAACTGTTCCATCAACATTTTCTACAACATGCATTAACCATGGATATGAATGAGGAAACTGTTCAGGGACCAACCTCCAGGAATGGGAACCAGATTTGCCATCATTCCTAATATCATATATCCAGCATGAAGTACGCAAAACCAAATCATTTTCTTCACAGTGAATATGGATCAAGTGAAGTAACTTGGACTTACTGGCAAAAGTATATACATTAGAGCAAAGTATTCGGTCGTGATACTATTACCACACGGCTTAGGCAACTCGACTAGTTCATGGGTGTTAAGGTTACAAAAAAAAATACACCCCCTTCCCTCTTTTAAGACAAACCAATTCGTGACCAGGAGGAATTACAATGACATCACCATAACCTTCCAAAGACAACTCAAACTTGTCACAAACCCTACTGTTAGCATCCATCATAATTAAACAATGGGTTCCTTTCACAATAGACCTTCTCTCAGGAAACCATTCCTCGTCAAGGTTCATGCAAATACTTGGACTTTCTCGAGGAGATAGATCATGGTATATCAAAAGAGGAAGGTTCTCTTTCCAGTACTTGTCATGATACGGTTTCACAATCTTAGTGTCAAGCATCAAATTGCTCCATTGTTTTGATATGCACCTGAATCTGCAGAGTGACTTTGAGGGAAGTCTTAAAAGTATGTCAACGATCATATATCATTAGAAAGATTATCCTTGTCCCCAACCCTTTTAGCCCTTTCATGTTATAGTCTTGTGTGGGTTATCAAAGCAGATGGCTAAGAAATCCACACAAAAAAAGAAATGAAGTTTTGATGAGATTAGAAGAAAGAAAGAAAACAAGATGGTTATCTAATGAGTTCCTGTTACCGGAAGTTTTAATGCACGAAGCTAGGGCTTGTTAAGGATTGCAAATAAAGGAAAAAATTGCAGGGTTCCTTAAGTTTAATTGGGTTTGTTTACTAAAGAAGAGATTTGGATGGCCTTAAGGTATCTGTTGTAGGGTTTTGGTATCCGTGTTTGAAAAGCACTAAACTCAAAGAAATTTTAATAATTATTATCCGAGTATTTTCCTTCTCTTTAACTAAAAAAAATACTATTAAGTGCATTAACTTGATGTCAGATTTGATAAAAAAAAAAATGTGGGAAGAATTATCTAATGAAAAGGAAAAGAAAAAAAAGTGGAAGAAGCATAAGTAATTATTGTGTGGTCATATTTAGTTTGCTTGTGATTTCTATGTCCACTAGTGAGATTGATAGTTTTGTTCGAAATAAGATATGCTATAACTGCTAAACAATGTTTTATTTTTATTTTTATTTTTATTTGTTTAGAAAGGTCTCTAATGACATGATGAGTTTTGATGCAAGTATGCAAATACATAGCACTAAGTGTGTTTTTTTTTTCCTTATATTTTGTCCATGTTTTACGTTACTTCTGTTTGCATGAAACTTTCACAGCAAGTCACTTGATGATCTGGATATTCTAACAGAGCAGAGTTGGACCTGTCGAATGGTTGAAACCTTATACTGATGAGACAATCGTTGAGCTTGGGAAGAGAGGGGTGAAATGTCTCTTGGCTGTTCCAATTAGGTAATTTAATTTTGCCATCATCAGGCTAAGACACTGATTTAACTGGATTTTTTACTCCAAGTTGTTGGTTCATTGCTGACTTGTTGTTCTAATTTATGCATTGAAGTTCTCAAAATTTTGAACGCTGATTCGCAGTTTTGTCAGTGAGCATATTGAAACTTTGGAAGAAATTGATGTTGAGTACAAAGAGTTGGCTCTTAAGTCTGGTATAGAAAAATGGGGACGTGTTCCTGCACTAGGATGTGAACCAACGTTCATTTCAGATTTGGCAGATGCAGTGATTGAGAGTCTTCCATATGTAGGAGCTATGGCAGTCTCAAATATTGAAGCTCGACAGGTACCCTTATTTTCTCAACAACTTAGAAGCAAAATAAGATGCTTGAAGTTTGCTGTTTGTAGATGCCAGCATGAAACTTCTCAATGCCAGTGGAACTTTTTATGTACAAGGTTGTTTTGCTGTACTTCTGCCTGTTTGTGTGTTAGTGTCATGTTATCTTGTCTGTGTGCATGTGCTCTCCTGTCTGTCGCTCCCTCTCTCTCATCCGTGTATGTGTTTTTTAGATGAAATGAATTTCAGAGATCCTCCATCATAGTAACATAGTTGCCTATCCCAAGTTAAACATTAACCTGTGGTATTCCGTTTTGTTTTCTAAATATGTTTCACCAAAATTGTTCTTGTTGCCATGTAACATAGACTGCAACAGTTTGGTCTTCCCCTTCCCGGTCCTTACCCCTTTAAATTTTGCCCATTTTGTTCCTGCATTTCCAAATTAGCTGAGTTGTGACAGGGTGGGGCCTTTTCTGAATTCCAAATCTTTTCTCCTTTACTGACCCATTAAATTAAGCAGAATGGCATATAATCACCGTTGAACATTTACATGTCACTCCTTTTCTCATTGAATTTGGAAACCAGCTCTGAGAAGAACATGGGCATCTCAAAATGTAATTTTTCTCCTTCAATATCTAAATGAAAGCATGCTAGAATGGTTGTTATCTTCTACTCAGTCTCTGTGCTGATGAGCTGCATGTATATTCTCAACTGACTTTTGTCTGATTATTAGTTTGGGATCTTCGCAGTCTTTAGTTCCACTCGGCAGTGTAGAGGAGCTACTGGCAGTGTATGATTTAAAACGAAGGGAGCTACAATCGCCTGTGATGGTATGGGAATGGGGTTGGACAAGAAGTGCAGAAACCTGGAACGGACGAGCAGCTATGCTGGCAGTTCTTGTTCTATTGGTTCTAGAAGTCACCACCGGGCAGGGTTTTTTGCACCAATGGGGTATACTGCCATTTTTTCATTGAACAACAGCGAACAAAACCTTCCCCACCTCTATCAAACGAACTATGCCAATTGTTACTGAAATCGACATGCTTAATTCCTTATGTATCATATATATATACATGCTAATTTGAACACTATGGCATTATTGTATATGGCCATACTTGGTTGGATTTGGGTTAATGGCATCGTACAGGCTGTGCAACCCTTCAATGGGTGAAAGTAATTGTATGCTAGATGTTCTATTATTTGTTTACTTACAGAATGTTCTTCGATTTATAGTTATAAAGTTTTGCACTGTATATCCTCTTTAAGCAAACTCTTAAAACCCCTGGCTCACTATACTTCTGTGAAGTGCGAAGACAGCTTGTAAGCTGTCAGCATATTGAATCTAAGTTCCCCACGGTCAACTTCTGGTTTTGTTGGTGCTTGAAACCATAGTTTTTAGATTCGGCCTGATCCAAAGCTCGGGTTCCGGGTTTTGACCGGGTTACCAGATCTTCCGGGTCAATTTTAAAAAAAAAAAAATTAAAACGACGTCATTTTAGTAAAAAAAACAAAAAAAACAAAAGTCAACAGGTTGCAACCGGGTTTTTGATCGGGTCAACCAGGTCACACCGGTTTTTCCTTTCCCTATTTTTTCTTCAACCCGGCCTGGTTGCAGCCACGGGTCGGCTGGGTCCCGGTTCGACCTGCCGGGCCGGGCCGGTTTCAAAACTATGCTTGAAACAATTGTCTTCTCCATTTGAACTCCCATACAAGATAATTGCATTGTTCATGAAAATTAAACAAGCTTGTGATATATTCTATGTTATGATCCATACAATTAAACAAGCCATCCATCATTTCTTAAGGAGAATCAATGATGCATTACATGAACAGTGATACAAGTTAGAACATACCGAGTTTCAAGTTCACAAATTTATAGGTTTATGCAGCAGTTATAATATACATGAATAGCAATCCACTAAGGTTCACATTACTACTGAATTCATGTAATAATTTAACAAAGACCATACTGCTTAACTGATATGAAACTCTCCACTTGCATGAACCTCCTTGACCCTCTTATCATACTCATCTTCTCCGTCGTCCTCTTCTACCTCTGCATCGATGTCTTCATCATCTTCATCTTCTTCTACTTCCCAACCAAAACTTCTGACAGGCTTGGATGATGGAGGTGGCTGTCTTGCCTCGGCCACAATTTTCATGATCTCCTCCACACTTTGAACAGAAAAGCTTGGATTATCTCTCTGGTAATAAATGGCTTGTGATGATTCACTCAGTTCCTTTGGCAAGTTCTTTAAGAACCATGAGTGGCTTTTGATTTCTGAGAGTGAAATTCTCTGCAACAAAATCAGTCGATGTTCATATACAGGTTTATGGTAACTTAGCACTGCAAAATCAAGCCATTTAGAGAATTATACCCTGGAAGGGTTTGCAACGAATATACGAGATAGCAGGTGTCTGCAAGCTTGAGATACATGAACATAGTCAGGAATTTTGTATTGGACAGCCATAATTTTCTGCAGAAGAAACACAAGGAAAAAATGAGTAATGATAACTCATGGATTCTTCCAAGATCAAGGATGATAGAGATGTTTCACCTGAATTGTTTTCCTAAAATTTTTGGGGTCATCTTGGTCTTCAAATGGGTATGCCCCCACCAGCATCACATAAAGAGTAACTCCACATGACCAAACATCTGCCATCTGAACCGGAAAAAGATAAAAACAAAGGAATTTTTAAGGCTTGATTAACAAAATTGAAGATGGCCCCAAGAACCAGAGATTAAAGAAATGTAATGCAGAAAAGAAAAACCAGTGAATAAAATCAATGTTGTCTTGAATGAATTATGAAGGAAATGAATGTGCAGCATTTTGCGTTTAACCTCCAAAACATGGAGAGTTTTTGTCAATGTTGAAGACTGATAAGATTGTGGATCATTAGCTACCACTAGTTCATAGTCTAATCATTTAATTATTATTAGGTTATCTCTAGAATCAAGTCTTTAACACAATGTCTATGGTATACATAAACTAATTCGGGGAATTGACCTTCTTACATTCAAAACCAAATTCACTTGCAAAGCCCGCTGCACTTCTGCATCCTACACCTTCTTGGTTACACACACACAAAGACAACTACTCATAAATATTAACCAACCAAATCATTTCTGTTATTCAAGATCTTTACAGATAAAATAACTTGCCGAAATCTGAAACTGATATAGCAACTGGTTAATGTAATTCAAGGTCCATCATTTTCTGATATCATTTATTCATATATTTTGTCTCAAATTTGAGCTTTATTAATTTACAGATCATGGTTTTTGGATTTCAGTCTGGTGAAAAAAACTGGTAATGCAAGCTGAAGTGACAAATCACTCGGCTGTGCATCAGCTAGTATCAATCATACTAATTAGTGTCATATTGTCAACACTTGAACAAATCCAAACACTAAGCAACCCTTCGAGATCTGCCAAAACCAAAATTAAAAACCACATGACACATGGATCTGAAGTGTCTATGAAGCCAATTGGAAGCTTGTCTATGCAAAAAGATAACGAAGTCATATAGAACAATCAATAGGATATGATAAAATCTGTTATCTGCCTTGCATGTGCAATTAAGCTTATCCCTTCATAATGTATTCAGGAAAATAAAAAATGTCCACTAGGAAATAAACCAAAATGCATCCATCTCCTAACCCAAATTAGAAAACCATGTGCTTAATGCTTGAAAATGACAAAAGCCCTAACACAGAGACAAAAGTCCACTCTCTTGCACATAAAAGAAATGGATTCCCACTTGTCCCAGTTAGCACCCACCTCTTTTTTTATGGTTGTATGTTGGAAACAAGATTAGATCATTCAAGATAGTGCTGGCCTCACTAGTGATGTCCAACAAAAGTGCAGATGTGGACTAGATAGTGGGTTTTGTTAAAGCTAGAATGAGACCAATTCCTCCTGAAACTTGTGTTCTAAGGTGACTAGATATTCAGTTTGACAGACTAAAAGATTGAACAAGAAAAAGAAACTTACCTTTCCGTCATACTCTCTCCGAGAGAGAACTTCCGGTGCTATGTATGCCGGAGTTCCTACAGTTGATTTCGGCCTTGAATGCAGCAAAGAGGACTAAACCAGTATGAAACCAAAAAGGTTAAGAACATTAAGTAAAAAAGATGAAACTTGTTACCAAATTAACAAATCAAGTGTGATTTAGGAAGTTACAAACCTTAGAGTAACCAAAATCACAGATTTTCAATCGAGGCGCAGGACTTCCATCTAACAGAGTATTTTCCAGTTTCAAATCTCTATGGCAGATTTGCTACAAAAAAATAGAAACAAACACATTCAGAAATTGTAGCAATTTCTAGTAAACAGACAGAGAAGGTGAGATTTATGATAATTATAGATAACTCTGAGTTTTGATTATACCATGTTGTGACAAAAATTAACCCCAGAGATCAGCTGCTGAAAGAAATATCTAGCCTGAAAATTTTAAAAAAAAAATGACAAAAACCACACTTGATTACTACTAAATAACTGCAATCAATCAATTAAATCAAAATAAATCAGAGAGGAATTTAACCTCATCTTCACTGAATCTACCAGCATTGCAGATTCTTTCAAAGAGTTCTCCACCAGCTGCATACTCCATCACAATTACCAAATGAGTTGGGGTCAAAACCACCTGCAAAAAATTTCAATTCACTTAATAATCAAACATAATTAACAACTGTGTTTATTGAACTTGTAAAATTAAACCCTATTTCTAGTACTTGCCTCCTTGAATCGAATTATATTAGGGTGCCTTAATGATCTGTGATTTATAATCTCCCTTGCAACATTCTCGTCTATCTGTAACATCAAGAACCAAAAACAATAACCCAAAAAATCCTCAATCTTCCTTCTTGGTATTTCACAAGAGAATCAAAGAACCAACAAACTAGGTATATTATGAACATTAGCAAACATTTTAAGGATGCCCCATGTGACAAAACACAGAACTTTCTCTGGAAAAACTAACTTTCTCAGAAACCAAACAGAAAGAAGGACAAAAAGACAAATTACCTTGTGACCTCTTTCTATGTATTTCATGGCAACAAGTTCTTTGGTTTCTTTGTGCCTCAAAAGCCTTGCCACCCCAAAATTCCCAGCTCCTAAATCTTTCACCAACTCATATTTCTCCATCTCCCTTTCTTTCTCACTCACTATGCAATATGCCTTCTTGTTTTAGCTAAACAAATGTTATGCTACTCTCTGCAATATGCACGTACAGATCATATTACATGCAAAATCCCTTCTCTTTCTGTTCTCTTTATAGCCTGCTCATTTCTTGGTATCAGACAAGCATGTGTGATTTTCTATAAACCTGTATCAAAATGTTAAGAAATGTTAATACAAATATATTTTTTTAATCTCAACCATTTGTGATAGCATCATGTCAGTTGTCTAGCCACCATATATTACTTTTCTAGGACAAGGACATTCATTTTTCCCTAAGAAAAATAATAGGAAGTTTTTGAACTTTTCTACATGATAAGAGAATCTTTTCCATCGAGTCTTAATAAATTATTTATACTCGAAATTATACATTCACGATTTATTTTTTCATGGTCTTTTCTTTAATTCAAACATGAAATATAGATATATATAAAACAAAAACCGGATTACTAGCCACGCAAAATCTAAAATATAAGACAAGTGTTATATTTAAGCTCTAAGAAGTCTTCTCGGGCTGTGTTTGTTTTGCAGCTATTTTTGTGTTTACTATGCAACAAACATAGTAAAGTATTTAGTAATAAATTAAATTATATTTTATATTGCGGGGCCTACTAAAAAATTAAATTTGAAACGAAGTTTTTATGAAGCAGTTTAAACTGAGTTTCGTAAAACCTTGTTTGTTTTTGCGTTTCAAAAACTTTTAAGAAAAAATTTACAAATTTTTTCTTTTTTTACTTCAAATTAATATTTTTTTGTGTTTTCAAATCATTTTGATGCGCTGATATTAAAAATAATTTTAAAAAAATAAAAAAAAATATTTTGATGCATTTACAAGTAAAAAACACTTTGAAAAACAACCGCAACCACACTTTCAAACACAATCATCAAATATTTTATACATGTTTTTGCTACACATAAACTTCAATCACAATTTTTACGAAACACGTATCTAAATCCAACTAACCACACCTAACTATATTTTTTTAAAACCATAATCATAAAAGCTACCTCAAAAACAAACACACTTATAATATTAATTATAAGTTTGTGTAACATTACATTATTTTGGATTAATCACAATTAATTTATTTAATTTATAATTTAAGTTAGAGTTTAATAATTTAATTACAAAAATATAAATAAATAAATTGAATTTCAATATTAAAAAACTAGTAAAATAACATGGTGTCTACCTTATCTCACCTATAATTGGACATGGTAGTTAGGAATCATTGAGCAAGAAAGTGAATGGTGATGAATGAAATGTTCGAGACTTTGTTTTATTTAAAAATATATTATAATAATATTTTTTATTTTTTTAAAATTATATTTAATATAAACATATTAAAACAATTTTAAAATATTAAAAAATAATTTTAAACTTTTTAAATTTTAAATCAACAATGTTTTACCTATTAGAGAATAATATAAATCATATCCTGGGACCTCACCTAATAGTTTAAGCTATTGGGTTGAGATAGTTCTTTGACATGGTATCAGAGCCTTGATGACCAAGTGGTCTCGAGTTCGAATCTCACCATCCCCATTTATTTGATAAAAAAAATTAAGCACAAGGTAATGTGGGCCTGTACAAGTTTCAAGCCCAAAGGGTTTTCACTTGAGGGGGTGTGTTAGAGAATAATATAAATCATATCCTGGAACCTCACCTAATAATTTAAGCTATTGGGTTGAGATGGTTCTTTGACATTACCCGCACTCTCAAACGGCCGACCTAAGAAAGTGAGAAGAGAGTGAGTGGACGTCTAGAGGATGTTAAATTATTGATATTTTGAAGAAGAAAAAGAAAAGAAAGAAGGGTTTGGGAAGCCATCCATCATCACCAGCAAAGCATGGCCTTGAATCTAATCACTGCCCCTTCATTCTTCACCAGTTCTTCCACTTTCTATTTGTTTATTTTTAGTTTTTGTGGTGTTGGATCTCTAAATACGCCGCTGTGCTAGGAAGCACAGCACGGCCGTCTTTGACTTTTGCACGCAATGGGATCTCCGTCACTTCACTTGGATCAAACACACTTGACTTCCAAGCTACTTTCACACTTGTTCTTCCTATTTTTTTATTTTCAACAAATCTCTTAACTAATGATTTTTTTTTGCTTCCTGCATAACTAATCTATAAAAGTTCTTCTTGATAATCTTTTGTTTTTTTAGATTAATTTAAAAGTATATTTTCGTGTTACTTCGTTTTCCCATGTTGAAATTAAGTTTATCTTTTCAATTTAATTAAAAACATATCAACTTTTACTTCTCATAACTCTTTAAATCTTGTTGAATTATCAACCCAACTTCCCTTCTTCCTAGACCTAATTTTTAAAAGAAACAATACATGAAAGAAGACAACACTTCTCAATTCAATAACAAAGATTACTTCATTTGAATTCAATCATGAAACCTGAAATAAAATGTTTTTTTATTAATGTGGGTGTCCGGATCAGCTTGAACGCATCTCGACTAATTCTACAGACCCTGAAGTTAACGACCATGTAAACCTCTAGTGGTCCTCAGAGGACACGAATTCATGATTATTAGGGAGCAAATTCAAAACTTAACGATTCATCTTAGAGTTTGAAATAACATGTTCTTGATTGGCATTGTGATGTGTAACATAGCATGTGAGGTACATGTGCAAGTGTCCATAGCCATTTATCAAACCATTATTTTTTGGGTATTGTTTTCAGCTGCAAGGAAAGATACCTAAATCTCTCAAGTTGCTCCCATCTTTCTCTTTAGATGCCATGATTTTTTTTTCTGGAATACTGATTTAGAGCCCGTTTGTTTTTGTATTTTAAAAATATTTATAAAAAATAATTTTTTTTATTGTTTTTGCATTAAAATAATTATTTTTTGTTTTCATATCGTTCTTACATGCTAATATCAAAATTATTTTTTTTTTAAAATTAAAAAAAATATTATTTTAATATATTTTTAAATAAAATACATTCTAAAAATCAATCCCTACATACTCTCAAATCTCCCCAAATCTTTATAATGGCTGTGAAGACTTCAACTTGAGTATCACAAATATGGGATATGGACAAACTTAGATATTTACATGCATCCTTTTCAAAGTTAGGTTGGTCCTGTCTGAATATATATATATATATATATATATATATATATATATTGAATCTCAGTAGTCTTCCTGAGCCATAACCAAACATCGCAGTCACCTCCACTGCCTGTCAGCTTTTAATATTTAATTCTTTATACTCCGGATAGATATTTTGGAGAGAACTTTCATACCAGTGGAGACTGGATTTTCTTTCCAAACATCTTTACTGAAACAGGACCTGACTGATATAAATCTCTTCTATTGGAATTTCTTGTTTTCCCCTTCTTCTCTGGGGTCGAGCTACGCAGCTGGGAGCATGCAGAGACTTGCTTGAACGATGCATAGAACAAGTAAAATTTGGGCCATAGATTTTGTGCATATTCTTTCTTTTGGTCTTTATGTGTAGCCTTATCTGATTTCTAGTTACAACCAATAAATAATACATGAATTATAGGCTCAATTTGGGCCAGGACTTGGGAGAATATGGAGATGTACTTTGCCAAGCTTAAATGGGCTTCAAGACCCAACAAGCTTGGACCAACCTGGCCCAATAACATGAACTATATAAAATATATACTTGGCCCAAACTTATAAGTTAAAAATCCAAGACAATTTTAGACTAACCGAAGGAAATAAGAGAAAAGAAGATCTAAAGAGGAGTTGGGAATGTTTGACTGGATCCACTTAGCTCAATTTTAAAAAGTTGGTATTGGACTGAAACAACATCAGAAGCTAACTTCACCCTATAGCGTATAAAAGCCACAAACTACTGTTGGAGGCTTTAGCTTGATTTGCACAAACCGGTGTGCTTAATAAGTTACAAATATAAAAATAATGCTCTCATTTTACCATCCATTGCAATAGTGTGATGATAAATTTACCTTTTAATAATAAAACCTTTTAACTATACATCAAGAGTAATTCGGTTTTTTTACTATGATGCAAGTTTTATTTTCAAATTATGTAGGAACAAATTAGTCTTTTTCTTTTTGTTTCCATAAAAATATGACTTAAGTACGCTTGGAATAAAAATAATAATTAAACTTGTATTCAAAGCCTTTTAATCTTTTAATTTTTTTTTAGCATAACAAAATGATTTAATTACCTTTAAAAGTAAAATCCACTAAATGATTTTTCAAAGGCTTTTTTGTCCTTTCATTTTTCTATTATCATGAAGTTGATTTAGGAGAATTTCTGTATTTTAATAAATATTTTAAAAATCTGTTGTCATCAAGTGGGCAACCCCCCTCGCCTTTCAAGTGACGCATGCAGCGCTGTTTGGTAATAATAAGCCACCTTCCACAACGATGTTTGAATCGTTTCGGTAGCCCCTTTATTATGTGGCAGATCGTGTGGCCAACATGCCTCTAGTTTGGCGTCTATGACTTATCTTTCTCTTTCCTCCTCGATTTCTATATATGACCCTTTAGAATTTCAAAGTAACCCTTCAATTTGTTTTTCATTCAAATTCGATCACTATTCCTTTGATTACTATTTATTTTATTTATAAAAATTTATAAAATTAGATCTTTTTTTTAATTACATTCCCTTTTGATTTTTTTTATCTTTCAAATTTGGTCCATATTTTTTTTACTGCTATTTGTTTCATTTGAAGTAATTTTTTAAAATTGATTTTCTTAAAATCTCATCCTCCTTGAGTTTTTTTTTTCTTAACAATAGGTCCTCATCCTTTTGATTGCTGTTTTTCCTTTATTTCGATAAATTTTTTAAATTGATATTTTTGTTTTCCAATTTCAATCATTTAACATTAAATTGATTGTGAATTGAGCTTATTGATGACATATGAGTCTAAGATTTCACGGGTTTCTAGTTTTAGAGATTAACTTAGGTTTAGGAGGTTTGCCTTGGTTTGACTATTTTTTTTTTA